>Ga0315282_10000710_pt1 | contig 65429 bp, 48 predicted proteins | sample YL17G07_20_MG_FD_203693 | JGI IMG/M metagenome (GOLD analysis project Ga0315282, IMG submission 203693) | Sediment microbial communities from Yellowstone Lake, YNP, Wyoming, USA - YL17G07_20 | ecosystem: Environmental > Aquatic > Freshwater > Lake > Sediment | place: USA: Wyoming | collected...
CGGCCATGGCGTGTTTCAGCCCATCGGGAATCGCCGCCACAAGCTTTCCATAGAAACCGATGAGCGATAAAATGATTTGAGCCGCGCCCGAGATAAAAATAGCGCCGAGCGCGACCCGCCAGGAATAGCCCATGGTCCCGCAGACGATAACGGCGAAAAAGATGTTGTGGCCCATGGCCGGCGCTTGGGCGATCGGATAATTGGCCAACAATCCCGTCAGCAGCGTCGCCACGGCGCTGGCGATGCATGTGGCCGTCATAACCGCTCCCCTGTCCATCCCCGCCTGCGCCAGGATCGCCGGCTGGACGAAAATGATATATGACATGGTCATGAATGTCGTGATCCCCCCCAGAAATTCGGTGCGGACGTTTGTCTTGTTTTCCCCAAGCTTGAAAAATCGGTCGAGCCAATTTTTCATCGTCCCCCTCCTGATATATTTATTTTTTATACTGAATGAGGCTGAAGACTTCGACGTCCGGATGCGCTTTTTTTATGTTCGGAACGCCGTTGAGAAAACAGAGCTCGATGACCGCGCCGAACCCGACGGGATCGCCCTTCAAAAGTTTCACCAGATCGATGGCGCTGATGGAGGAGGAGCCGGTGGCGATGAGATCGTCGATGATCACGACTCTCTGGCGCGGCTCGATCGTGTCGGCGTGCATCTCAAAATATTCGACGGCGTATTCATTGGGCGCTTTGACGCAGACCGTTTTGCGGGGCAGCTTTCCTTTTTTGCGGATAATGTCTATGCCGAGCTTAAGCTCGCGGGCGACCGGAGCGGCGAAAAGATAGCCGCGTGATTCGATCCCGACGATGATTTCGGGCTTTTTCTTTTTGGCCCAGGCGAGGAGCGCATCGACGACGAAGTTATAGCTTTCGGGGTCGCGCACCAGCGGCGCGATGTCCTTGAATCCGATCCCCGGTTTGGGAAAATCCTTGACTTCATAAATTTTCTTTTTGAGTTCCTCGAGCTTCATGATGACCTCTCTTCGGTGAATTTGCGTTTAATATAGCAAAATTCAAATGTCATTACGATGACATCACTATTCAATTTTAATCTTTCGGCGATCCCGGTCTTCGACCTGGATCGTGACGCGGATGGCGGCGATCGGAAATTTGATCTTTTCCGCCCACTCGACGACGACCACGCCTTCTCCCAGATAATCCTCGAAACCCAGGTCAAGGAGCTCGGCGTCTCCGGTGAGGCGGTAGAGATCAAAATGGTAGATAGCGACCCTGGCCTGATAAACATTCAGCAGCGTAAACGTCGGACTGCAGACCAAGTGGATATTTTTAAGCCCGAGCCCCGCAGCGAGTCCTTTGGTGAACACGGTTTTGCCGGCGCCGAGCTCGCCGATTAAAAAAACAACCTCGGTCCCGCGGAAGCCTTTCGCTAATTTTTTGGCGAGGTCGAAGGTCTCTTCAGCGGAATGAGTGAAGTGCGTTTCTTCCTTTGTCATGCGACCGACCGTTTTATCCGGTCATTGCGAGAAGCCTCGCGATACAGCAATCTAATATCAACGCATTAATAAAAGTGACATCCTCGTTCGGGCGGCGCTTAGGCCGTCCGTAGCCCCCGGACCCCGAGGAACCAGTCCCGTCGGTTCCCCTTCGGAAAAGCCGACGGGGCCCCCTTCCGCTACGGGCGCTTGAGGACGGCCTAAGCGCCGCCTCTAGGTTGTCACCTTATTTATTGCGTTCATATTAATAGGCTGCGATGAGATTGCCACGCCAAGAGGCTCGCAATGACAATTTGAAAGAGTCGCCACGTCGCTGCGCTCCTGGAGATGACATTAGGGCTCCATCTCTTTCATTGCCCGGGGCAGATACTTGATTAAATCTCCGGCGATGAGCGGTCTTTCGCCAAGTTTTTGAACGGCGATATCGCCGCTCAGACCGTGGACATAGACCGCAGCCAATGTCGCTCCCAAAATATCCTTCTCCTGCATCATGAGCGAAGCGATCATGCCGCTCAACACGTCTCCCGATCCTCCCGTGGCCATGCCCGGGTTTCCCGTGGGGTTGATGAAGACACGGCCCTGTGGCGTCGCAATCAAAGTCCGGTATCCTTTGAGCACCAGATAAAGGTTATATTTCCGAGCGAAGGCGGGCGCGAGCTCAAGTTTTTTAGCAAGAACCTCATCGTGAGAAAGGCGGACAAGGCGAGCGAATTCTCCCGGATGGGGCGTGAGTACGGCCGGCTCACTCAGCCGCTTTAAAACTTCCGGGTTTTGAGCGAGGATGTTCAATCCATCGGCGTCAACGATCAGAGGAATCTTGATCTTCGGCAGAAGGGATAAAACAAACTTAGCCGTCGAAGGATGAGTGGACATTCCGGGTCCCAAGAGCAGAGCGTCTTTGCCCCTTAAAAGCCCGATCGTTTGAGACAGCGCTTCTTCAGAAATCGTTTTTTCTTCAGTTTCCGGCAACGGCTCAGTCATGAGTTCCATCATCGCCCGAGCGACCAGCGAAAGACAGCTTTTGGCCGTCGCCACGGTCACCAGCCCGGCACCCATTCTCAACGCCGCTTTGGCCGCCATGACGGCCGCGCCGGTTTTTCCCAGCGAGCCTGATAAGATCAAGAGGTGGCCGTACGTTCCCTTGTAGGAATCCCTTTTTCTCTTCTGAAAATACGGCCGAAGGTCCTTTTTTTCGATGAGCTCGATCTTGAACTTTTTATCTTTAAACAAAAAAGCCGGAATGCCGATGTCGGAGATGACGAGCTCTCCGACATATTCTTCTGCCGGCGGAAAGACGTGGCTAATTTTCGGCGCAGCGAGAGTGATCGTCAAATCCGCTTTGACCGCCGGACCGATGATTTTGAACGTATCCGACGACAGCCCGGAAGGAATATCCACGGCGACTTTATACCCTTTCGCTCGATTGATGTCCTCGATGGCCGCGGCATAAAGCCCCTCGGCCGGTTTCATGAGTCCTGTGCCGAAAATGGCATCGATGATGATCGAAGCCTGGAATAAATCAGGCTTATATTTTTTCCAATCCTCAATTTTCGCAACCTCGGCTATGTCGATCCCGATTTTTTCGGCAATGTTCAGATTCAGCCCGGCATCGCCTTTGACTTCCTTTTTAGCCGCCAGGAGCAAGACTTTCAGCCGGCAGCCGTGAGGGGCAAGATGCCGGGCGACGACCAAGCCGTCGCCGCCGTTATTTCCTTTGCCGGCGACGATCACGATATTTTCATCACGGATACCCGGAAAACGCGCCAGTATAGCCCGCGTGATCTGGATCCCGGCGTTTTCCATGAGCACCGCTCCCGGAATACCGATTTTGTCGATCGTTATCCGGTCGATTTCGCGCATCTCTTTCGAATTGAGAACTTTCATGGCCGCTCCTTGCTCCGCATTTTAGCATAAAATTGATTTATGACTCCATTTATGCTAAAGTTATCTATATTTTTTCAGTTTAATACCCAAATATCAGAGGAGGTTTTAGTCATGTCCATTAAAGTCGGTATCAATGGCTTCGGCCGGATCGGAAGAAACCTGCTTCGAGCTTCCGTGAATGACCCAGAGATCGAGTTTCTCGCGGTCAACGACATCACCGACGCCAAAACGCTCGCCCATCTTCTGAAATATGATTCCGTGCTCGGCGGTTTTCACCAGGACGTCAAGGCCACCGAAGACGCCATCATCGTCAATAATAAAAAAATCAAGGTCCTGGCCGAAAAGGAAATCGGCAAGCTGCCCTGGAAAGACCTCGGCGTATCCATCGTCGTCGAATCCACGGGCAAATACACGAAACGGCTCGACGTCATCAAGCACATCGAGCAGGCCGGCGCGAAAAAAGTGATCGTTTCCGCGCCCGCCACAGACCCCGACATCACGATCGTCCTCGGCGTCAACGAAAACACCTATGATGGCGCCAAGCACCATGTTCTATCCAACGCCTCGTGCACCACCAACTGTCTCGCTCCCGTGGCCAAAGTGCTCCATCAGGAATTCGGCATCGAAAAAGGCTTTATGACGACGATCCACGCCTACACCAACGACCAGAAAATTCTGGACGCTCCTCATAAAGACCTGCGCCGCGCCCGGGCCGCCGCCGTCTCCCAGATTCCGACCACGACCGGCGCGGCGAAAGCCGTCGGCCTGGTCATACCGGAGCTTAAGGGCAAAATCGACGGCATCGCCATCCGGGTTCCAACCCCGAACGTTTCGCTCGTGGACCTGGTCGCAGTCATGAAGAAAGACGTCAACGAAAAAGACGTCAATGAAGCCTTCAAAAAAGCTGCCGCGGGCAAGCTTCTGGGCATCCTCCAGTACACCGAAGAGCCGCTAGTCTCGGTCGATTTCATGGCCAATCCTCATTCCGCGATCGTGGACGGCCTATCGACCAAAGTCATCGACAAGAACCTGCTCAAAGTCCTGGCCTGGTACGACAACGAATGGGGATACTCCTGCCGGCTTCGCGACCTCATCAAATATATCTCCCAGCCCCGGTGATCTCGATGTTGTCAGTCGAAGACCTCAAGGTCAAAGGAAAAACGGTTTTCGTCCGCGTAGATTTCAACGTTCCCCTGAACGACAAGGGCGAAATCCGCAACGACGCGCGGATACGGGCCTCGCTGCCGACGATCAATTATCTCATCGACAAAGGCGCCAAAATTGTTCTGGCTTCGCATCTTGGCCGGCCCAAAGGAAAATTCGACCCCAAAGTGAGCCTGAAACCCGCAGCCAAAAGGCTGAGTGAGCTTCTCGGACGCGAAGTCCTCTTCGCGCCCGATTGCATCGGAGAGGAGGCTGCTAAAATCAAGGCCGGCCTCAAAGAAGGTCAAGTCCTTCTTTTGGAGAACGTCCGCTTTCACGCCGAGGAGACAGCCAACGATGAAGGCTTCTCTCGAAAGCTGGCCGAAGGGATCGATGATTTCATCAATGACGCTTTCGGCTCGAGCCACCGGGCGCATGCTTCGGTCGTCGGCATCACCCGATTCGTGAAGATATCCGCGGCCGGCTATCTTTTGAAAAAAGAAGTGGACTACCTAAACAAAGCGCTTCATGCTCCGGCCAAGCCCTACGTCGCGATTTTGGGCGGGGCCAAAGTCGAAGACAAGATTCCGGTCATTGAAAACCTGCTGGGAAAAGCCGACGACATCCTGATCGGCGGCGCCATGGCCTACACATTCTTCAAGGCTCAGGGATTTTCGACGGGAAAATCGCTCGTCGAACCGGACAAAGTCGAGATCGCTCGGACAATTCTTCATGAGGCCAAGGAAAAGAAGGTCAATTTCATGCTGCCGCTCGACCACGTCTTGACGACGTCCATCGAATCCGGAGCGATCGTCAAGACTGTCGACGCCTTCCCCTTCCCTGAAGATCTCATGGCCGTGGATATTGGGCCGAAAACGATCGCCAAATATTCGGAGGCAATCGCCACAGCGAAAACCATTTTCTGGAACGGGCCGCTCGGCGTTTTTGAAACTCCGGCTTTCGCTCGCGGGACGATGAAGATCGCCGCGGCCGTCGCCGATTCCGGGGCCATGTCGATTGTCGGCGGAGGCGACTCGATCGCGGCCCTCGAAAAAGCTGGCGTCAGCTGGAAAATAAGCCATATCTCGACCGGCGGCGGCGCAAGCCTGGAATATCTGGCCAACGAAACGCTCCCCGGAATCGAAGCTCTGGAGAAAAAATAAGATGCATCACAAAAAACCACCTTTTATTGCAGGAAACTGGAAGATGTACATGACAATTCCAGATGCCAAAATTTTAATTACGGCCATCATTAAAGCCAGCGCCGACATGCCTGAAGCTGAAATCGTGGTTATTCCGCCGTTTACCGCCCTCAGCGAAGCCTCCAAACTTATCAAGGACACGCCAGTTCAGCTCGGCGCGCAAAACCTTTTTTGGGAAGATAAAGGCGCTTACACCGGGGAAATTTCGGGATTGATGCTGTCGGACGTTGGATGCCGCTATGTTGTCATCGGCCATTCGGAGAGGCGGCAGCATTTCGGCGAGACAGATGCCTCGGTCAATAAAAAAATTTTGAGCGCTCTCCGGTCCAAGCTGAATCCCGTTGTCTGCGTCGGGGAAACGCTCGAAGAACGAGATTCGGGAAAGACCATTCCCCGAGTCGCCTCGCAGATCGAGATAGGCCTGGAAGGCCTAACTTCCGAGCAATTTCGTGAAATTATCATCGCTTACGAGCCCATCTGGGCCATCGGCACGGGAAAAACGGCGACTGCGGCGCAGGCCGAAGACGTCCACGCTTTCATCCGAGGGAAACTCCGAGAAAAATATGGAAAAGAGGCGGCTTCCTGTGCTATAATTCTTTACGGCGGGTCGGTGAAGCCTGCCAATTCTTATTCCCTGTTCAGGGAAAAGAATATCGACGGGTTTCTCGTCGGCGGCGCTTCCTTGGAAGCCGAATCCTTCATCCAATTAACAAAAGAGGCAATTAAAGCGTATAAGGAAGAACAGTGAGTGCCTTAATCACAATCATTCATGTCTTGATTTGCGTGGTCCTGATCATCGCCGTCCTTCTGCAGTCCGGCAAGGCAGCCGACCTCGCCGGAGCATTCGGCGGCGTCGGCAGCCAAACGGCATTCGGTTCCCGCGGCACAGCGTCCCTTTTGTCCAAAGTGACGACGATCTCCGCCATCCTTTTCATGGTCACGTCGCTCGGACTCTGGATCCTCTCCGGCCGGGGAGGATCTTCTGCCGTCAAAGGCCAAAAAGAGACTCCCCTGAAATCCGCCGCCGGCACAACGGCCGCAGAACCTAAAAAAGAGACGCCGAGCCAGACCTCGACGCAAGCGGCTCCGGCCGCTGCCTCTGAAAAAAAACAACCGGAGACCAAACAGCCTGAAGTCAAAAAGCCGGACTCGACGCAGCAAAAAACAGTTCCAGCTCCAAAGAAATAAAAAATCCTCAAGGCTTATAAGGCCGAAGTGGTGGAATTGGCAGACACGCTAGCTTGAGGGGCTAGTGAGCATTTACCCGCTCGTAGGGGTTCGAGTCCCCTCTTCGGCATTATTTTTTTATCAGAGAGTCGGCTCGTCAACCGACCTCAAGGAGGCGTCATTATGAGGACAAAATTTCTTGGGATTTCTCTTGTTTGGCTGGTATTGTTTCTGCCGTCCTGCACTAAAACCAGCCCATCCGCTCAATTTGTCCCGGATTCAAAAAATTTTGAAATTTATTTGAACCAGGGCATTCAATCGCTCCATAGCGGAGATTTTGGCATGGCGATCGTTCACCTTCAACGGGCCGTCGCGGCCAGCCCGAAATCGGACCAGGCCCACAATTTTCTGGGCATAGCCTATTTTCAGCAGAAAAATTATCAACTGTCCAAAATCCATTTCGAAAAAGCCATTGCTCTTCAACCCTCGTACGCCGAAGCCTACAACAACCTGGGAAGCAATTATTTTGTGCTCCAAGAGTTTGAAAAAGCCAAGGGCATGTTTAAGAAAGCGATCGAATTCTCTCCGAAAAAGGCTTCGCCCTATTACAGCCTCGGCAATCTTCTCCTGATGATGGGTCAACAGGAAGAAGGCATTACCTATCTCGCTAAAGGGATCGAGCTTGATCCCAATTTTCTGGAAAAAAACGAATCCCTGATCACCAAATTTTCTTATCAGGATTACAATGACGCCGAAGTGAATTTCACTTACGCCAAGATCTTCGCCTCCGCCGGCAACGCCGATAAAACCCTCATTTACCTTGAGAAAGCCGAGAAATCAAATTTCCAAAGCTGGAACCGGATTCTCACCGAGAAAGAATTTGAAAAAGTCAAAGACAGCCCCGCGATTCAAAATTTCATAAAAAGGGTACTCAAATAATCCGACGGCCCTGAACATTTCCTCGCCGGTCCGCAAGACCGGCTCCGGCGGCGCCGAGCGCAATTCTTTTAAAACTATTTTTTTATCGGGAAGGGCGGAATCGGCGGGATATTTTTTTCCTTCGTCTTGAGTTCCTCCAGAATCACTTCGATCGCTTTGTTGAGCTGTTCGTCGATTCCGGCGTATTCCTTGGCCGGATCGTTGTCCACATAAATGTCCGGCTCCACGCCGCGGCCCTCAATGATCCACTCTTTCCCGTCGGTGCTGTATGGAGCGAATTCAGGCTTAAACAATTGACCGCCGTCAAGCAGCGGCAGTGATCCTCGGATTCCAACGACGCCGCCCCAGGTGCGCTTGCCGATCAGCTTGCCCAGGTTTAGCTTCTTAAATCTATAGGGGAAGATATCCCCGTCCGAGGCCGAGAATTCGTTCATCAAGCAGACCTTCGGCCCCAGCACGGCGGCTCCCGGGTCGGGATTGGGAAAGGCGTTGCGCGCCACTTCGACCATGACCATCTCCCGCATCAACCGCTCGGCGATCATCGGCGATACGCTGCCGCCGCCGTTGCCGCGGACATCGACGATCAAAGCCTTTTTGCGTAGCTGCGGATAAAAATATTTGACGAATTCATTAAGGCCCGGCACTCCCATGTCCGGGATATGGATATATCCGACTCTGCCGTTGGTGGCCTTGTTGACCTTTTCGATGTTTTCCTGGACCCAAGTGAAATAATAGAGCGATTTCTCGGTTTCGATGGGGATGACGACGACGTCCCGGCCTCCTTTATCCTCGGGCCCGGCATTGAGTTTGAGCGTCACCTGCTTTCCGACCGTGTTCAGCAAAGCCTCGTAGATATCCGTCATTTTATCGGTCGGTTTTCCGTTGATGGCGATAAGATATTCGCCTTCCCGGGCGTTGACGCCGATTTCCGTCAGCGGCGAACAGATTGTCCGGTCCCAGTTCTGGCCGCGTAAAATCTTTTTAATCCTGTAATATCCGGATTTCGCGTCGCGCTCAAACTCGGCGCCGAGCATGCCGACTTTCATTTTGGGAGGCGTTGGCAAGTCTCCGCCGCCGACATAGGTATGGCCGGAGTTGAGCTCGCCGATGAGCTCGCCGATGACGTAGGTCAAATCCGCCCGGTGATTGGCCGCTAGGGCCAGGGGCTCATAGCGAAGCCGCATCGCGTCCCAGTCCAGGCCGTGCATGTTCGGGGCATAAAAGAAATATTTCATCTGCCGCCAACATTCGTTGAAAATTTGACGCCATTCCTGCTTGAGATCGAGGCTCATCTCCATGCCGGAAAGGTCCAGTTTCTTGTCCATGGAGACCGGCCCTTTGGGCAGGTCGATGATGGCGTAAGAGCCGGATTTGCCGACCAGCATTTTTTTCTGGTCTGCGGACACTTCATACCCCTGAACTTCGCCTAAATCCGTCTCTTTGCGCTCAGCAAGGTCATAAAGCTTCAAGCTTGAGGCTCGGTCCCTATCGCCCCTTTTCAGGTAATAGACGCTGTTGCCGATGACCGTCGGGCTCCAATAATTCGCGACCTCGATGGGCAGGCTGCCAATCCGCTCTTTCAGGCCGTCCGGATCCACTTTGACTTCGACGGCTTGTCCTTCTTTGGCCGGGGTTTCTTTCTTGACCTCACCCTTTTTCTCATCTTTTTTCTCTTTGTCCTCGGCTTTAGCGCCAGCCGCTCCTTCTTTTTTCTCTTCGGCTTTAACGGCGACTTCATCGCTCTTGGGCTCAAAAGGCGACTTGGTGTCTTTGGCCAAGGTCGCGAAATAGATGCGCTCCATGGAAAGATAGGCATGGTTGAATTCGGTCGAACTGTAAACCGGGTTGAAATCGCGGTCCGAGACGAAGAAAAGATACTTTCCATCCGAGCTAAACGCCGGATTATCCGAGTTGTACCAGCCGTCGGTGACCTCATAGGTCTTTTTCGTCTCGAGCGAGTAGAGGTCGATCTTGTTCATCGTCTCAACCTCAGGCTTGCAGTAGGCGATCCAGCGGCTGTCCGGCGACCAGGCGTAATTTGTGATTTCCCAGCTCACGGCCTTGACCACCTCAACGACTTCTTTCGTGGAGATATCGACATAGCTCAGCCGCAGCTTTTTATCGCTCCACATGATCTTTTTGCCGTCCGGAGACCAAAGAGGCTGATATTTATACGTATCGGCGTTCTTCGTAATCTGCTGCTGGGTTCCGGTCCCATCCTGGTTCATGACATAGATTTCGTCTTCGCCGCTCCGGTCCGAGATGAAGGCGATAAGCTTTCCATCCGGCGACCATTTCGAGTTCCGCTCATGGATCCCGGGCGTGTTGGTCAGGTTGCGCGTGTTGCCGTATTGATAGGGTACCGTGAAAATTTCGCCCCGCGCGCCGAACAGGGCGCGCTTTCCGTCAGGCGAAATCTCATAGTTCGCGACTCGGTCGCTGACCTTGGCAATTTTGCCCCGGCCGGAAATCATATCGTCGGCGATGACGATCGGCACTTTTTCCGCCTTTTCCGCAGCCAGATCGAATTTATAGATAAAACCGCCGTTCTCAAAGACGATATACTTTGGCCCGAGCGACGGAAATTTGATATCGTATTCGCCAAAATTTGTAAGCTGCCGCGTCTGTTTGGTCTTCAAATCATAGACATAGAGGTTCATCCTCTTGTTGTCGCCGCGGTCCGAGATGAAATAAATCCTGGCGCCGCTCCACATTGGGATGATATCCAGGGCCGGGTTGTTGGTGATGTTCTCGGTTTTTTTTGTCTCAAAATCATGAATCCAGATATCGTCCGCCATTCCGCCCCGATAGCGCTTCCAGGTGCGGAACTCCCTGAAAATCCGGTTGTAGGCAAGCTTCTTATCATCCGGCGAGAATGAGCAAAAGCCGCCGCGCGGCAGAGGAAGTTCCTCGGGAACGCCGCCCGCAACCGAGGCCAAATAAAGCCTGCCGAGGAAATCGTTCCATTCCCGCATCCGAGAACGGAAGACGACATGCTGATTATCGTGTTTCCAATTCATGACAATATTATTCGGCCCCATCCGGTCTGAAATATCGTCACGGCCGAGGGAGGACGTGTAGGTCAAACGCTGGGGGACACCGCCTTCAGCGGGCATGAGATAGACTTCGCGGTTGCCGTCATATTCGCCGGTGAAAGCGATATATTTTCCGTCCGGGGAAAAACGGGCGAAGCATTCATATCCTTCATGGCTCGTCAGCTTACGGGCCACTCCCCCGCTCGTCGGAACGGAATAAAGATCGCCGGCATAGCTAAAAACGATCTGGTCGCTGGAAACGGCCGGGAACCGAAGCAGCCGGGCCTCCGGCGGGGCATAAGAAATAGAAGCCGCCAGCAGCAGTACCGAGATAAGACCTATGACAACTTTCCGTCTCATGGATTCTCCTTTCTATATATTCAGAATATGCATGAGCGAAGTTTGAATATAGCACACCGTCTCGAATTGTCAAATGTTGAGGTTTGACACCGTTTATTTCGTTTTTGCCAGAAGCTGCCGGCGTTTTCCCTCCGGGAAGCGCTCGATGGCGTAGCGGAGCGTCGTCCGAGGGATTCTCCGGCCATGCCTGAGAAGGAACCGTTCTAGGCGCGGCATGTCAGTCTTCCCGGCTTCCCTGAGCAGCCAGCCGTTGGCCTTATGGAGCAAATCATCATCGACGGGAAACATTCTTTCCGAAATCTTATAGACGGCGTCCAGGAATTTGCCGCGGCGCGCCAGCCTGATAAACGAAACCATCGATGCCCTCTGGACCCAGCGGTTGGGCGATCGTGTCCAGTCCTTGATATTAGCGATAAGCTCAGGATGCTTCTCAAGAAGAACACCCAGGCTGTCGGGGCATAAAATATCAACCATTGCCCAGTTATCGCAATAGTTCTTGGCCAGCCACGTCTTGATGAGCGAAAAATGCGCGGGTTGAAAATCCTTATCATATTTCAGGAAGATGAGAACCGAGACGGACCTGGCTTCATAATATTTATAAGGCAAGAGAATTTCGCAGAGTTCGATCGCTTCCTGGATCGTCCAGTGCTTCCTGACCGCCTCGAAGAGTTCTCCGCCAATATCCCGGACTTGGGCTGCAGTTAGGCCGAAGAATGTGACAGGCTCTTTAAAGTATTTCTGCGCCTGGGCTGCTTTCCCGGGATCGGCTTTGCTTTTAAGCATGGCGACGGCTTTTTTAGCAGCCTCCTGGGGAGTCAATATTTTAATTTTTTCTTTCATAGAGGCCTCACAAATTCTCCGCCGATTTCTTAAAAAATTAAAGAAGGGAACGGCGGATAGCGGCACGATCAGCGCTTTGTGCAGCAACCGTCACACAAGAAGCTACTTCCTTGGACGATTTTATTCGCTCCAAGCGCCTTATGTCAAACGCATGAACTTTCGGATACACATACCGAATTCGGCTTGTACTTATGTCGCCGACAATCTAAAAAGCGGATATATTCGGCATGTTGATCCATTATTTTTATTTCGGATTATCGTTTTGGGCGAAGGCGCTTAAATCCAAGAGGCCGTGGCCCGAGAGGTTGAACAAGATGACCTTTTCCTTTTGTTCGGCTTTAGCGGCGAGAGCTTCATCGATCGTAGCCGCGACGGCATGGGAAGATTCGGGCGCAGGCAGGATTCCTTCGGTCTTAAAGAAGAATTGCGCGGCCTCAAAGACTTTTTCTTGGGAATAAGCCCGCGGCTCGACAACGCCCGTCGATACAAGGTGGCTGACAAGAGGCGCCATGCCGTGATAGCGGAGTCCTCCGGCATGGATGGGCAGCGGAATAAAATCCATGCCTAAAGTGTACATATAGAGGAGCGGCGTAAGCCCCGCCGTATCTCCGTGGTCATACTTCAATTTGCCTTGCGTCAAAGAAGGACAGGCTTCGGGTTCCACGGCGATAAAACGGATGTTCTTTCCATCCTTGAGGTTTTTGCGGACAAAGGGAAAGGCCACTCCGCCGAAATTCGAGCCGCCGCCAACGCAGCCGATGACCACATCCGGCTCGACTCCTTGCGCCTGCAGCTGTCGATCCGCCTCTAGGCCGATCACGGTCTGGTGCATCAAAACGGCGTCAAGCACCGAGCCCAAAGAGTATTTGGACGTCGGACTTTTCACGGCGACTTCTATGGCTTCCGAAATGGCGATGCCGAGGCTTCCGGGATGGTTGGGATCTTGCGAATAAAAGCGCGATCCGGATTGTGTCAAGGGACTGGGACTCTCCACGACGTTGGCCCCGAACATTTCCATCAGGATCCGGCGGCCGGGCTTCTGCCGGTAGCTGATGCGGACCATAAAGACCTTGATTTTTATTCCAAACTGAGCGCCCGCGTGGGCCAGTGCGGAACCCCATTGGCCTGCGCCTGTCTCGGTCGCTAGCGTGTCGATGCCTTCCCTGGCCGCAAGATAAGTCTGCATCAAGGCCGTGTTGCTCTTGTGGCTGCCCATGGGACCTACGCCCTCGTATTTGTAAAAAATATGGGCCGGCGTGCCGAGGTTTTTTTTCAGGCTTGAGGCGTAGACGAGCGGGGTCGGCCTGTAAAGGGCGTACTTTTCCAGGACGTCCCCGGGAATCGGAACAAATCTTTCGAGGCTTCCTTCTTGGGCGATAAACCCTTTGGGAAAGACTGGCTCAAGGTCCTGGGGTTGCAGCGGCTGCCGTGTCCCAGGATGGAGGGGCGGCTTGGGAAGCGAAGGCAGGTCCGCTTTAAGGTTATAAAAATGAGTGGGCAAGAGTTCGTTGTCTCTCGCCGAAAAACGGTTTATGGAAAGACGATTCATAGTGTTCTCCTTTGAAATCTAGTGACAGGCATTCGAATCTCTTGATCCGATGCCTGTCGCCGGATTGGCTACACATAGGATATGTGTGCCTAATGCCTTATAGGGCTAAATGAAATTGGGAAATAAAATGGTAGGGTGGTCTGGCTATAGGGCGGCGGAAACCGCCCACCAGAGCCAATAAAGAACGACATAAGAAGCGTTGGGAGTTTCGGCGCCACTTCTTATGTCAGACATGATGCGCAAGATAATAGAAAAAAATTTTTTTTGTCAATAAAAAAATTCGGGGACAAATGACAAGAGCATGTTCCCCATCAAGCTTTGGGCTTTCTCTTATCCCGCCCTGAGCCCTCTATTTTCGCGGCTTTTTGTCCCCGACCTGCTCCTTTTCCGTGTTCAATTGGGTAATGTCGACGCTCGTCTCGGAATCGCCGATTAGGTGTTTCGAGAAATAGTCCGCCCGGATCCAGAAGAAATAATCATTCATGTCGCCGTAGCCGTGGCGCTGTCCCGGCATCAGCAGAAAGTCGAAGCGCTTATTGGCCCGGATGAGCGCGTTGGCCATGCGGAATGTGTTGGCGGGATGGACGTTATTATCGATGTCTCCGGTCACGAGCAGCAGATGTCCCTTGAGATTCTTGACCAGCTCGGAATTCTTTTCAATGGAGTATTCATATTTGACTTTTCCGTCCTTATCCACAACTTCCTTGACGCCGTGATGTTTCTCGCTCCACCACCTATTATAGATGTTATTTTCGTGGTTTCCCGAGGACGAGACCGCAACCTTGAAGAAATCCGGATAAACGAGCATGGCCGCCGTGGACATGAATCCGCCTCCCGAGTGGCCGTAGATCCCGACTTTGTCGATATCGATGAACGGATATTTGACCGCCAGCTGTTCGATGGCCCGTTTCTTATCGGCCAGTCCGTAATCGCGCAGATTGCCGTAGCCGAAGTTGTGGTACCACTTGGAGCGCTGCGGGTGTCCCCCCCTGTTCCCGACTTCGATGACGATAAATCCGAACTGAGCTAGGGCGACGTTCAAGTTCCGGGGATTAAATGTCTTGGTCACGCTTTCTGTCTGAGGCCCGGGATAGACATAGGCGACGATCGGATATTTTTTAGCCGGGTCGAAGTCGAACGGTTTATACATGACGCCGTAGAGATCGGTGATTCCGTCATCGGCTTTGACTTTAAACGGTTCGGGATATTTGAATCCAGCGTCGAGAAGAGCGCTGACATCGGTCGCTTCCAAGTCTAAGAGCACGTTGCCCATCGTATCGCGGAGCTGGGATTTGGGCGCTGCGTTGACCCGGGAGAAATTGTCCACAAAATATTTCGCGGCATCGTTCATCTCGGTCGAATGCATCGCATCGCCGACGTTGAGAAGCTGCATGCCGCCGCCGCCGAGATTAACCCGGTAGAGGTGCATGAAATACGGATCCTCGTTCGGCTCCCGGCCGCAGGCGCTGACGTAAATGAGGCGCGCTTTCTCGTCCAGGCCCACGATCCCCTGGCAGGTGAATTCACCCGACGTAATCTGATTTTTGAGTCTCCCGTTCTCGTCGTAGAGATAATAATGCCCCCAACCGTCGCGCTCAGACCACCAGAGGATTTCTTTGCCGTTAGCGATGATCCTGAGCGGCATCGTTTCGATATACGTGTTCAGCACTTCCTCGATGAGGACCTTGACCTCAGCGGTTTCCGTATTGGCCAGACAGACATCGAGCCTATGCAAGTCGCGGCTCTGGCGCAGGAAATAGAGCTTATCCGGAGTGTCGCTTAGCCATTTCGACGTAACTTTCTCTTTTTCCCTGTCGATGTTGAGCACGCGGTCGGTCGCAATCATGACGGTCTGGTCCTTGAACTTGTCCGCTTTGGCCTTGATTTTGGCTTTTTTTGCGACGTCAAAAATCAGGAGTTCCGGCTGGGGCTGATTCTCCTCGCCCGGCATCTCATATTTATAGGTTTCGAGCGTCGGCCGCGGGTTGGCCAAAGAATTGATGACCCACAGGTCGCCGACTTTCCGCCTGTCTTCGCGCGTGCCGGCGAATTTCTTCGAGTCTTTTGACCAGGAAATTCTGATGGCCGGAAGACGATAATCTTTACGATCCTTCTCATCCTTCTGATATTCCTTTTTTTCCTCGTCGTTCAGCGTCTGGGCATAGCTAAAATATTCTTCGCCGTCGGTCGTGATCTGGACTTCCTTGATATTTTTATCGTCGGCCTTTTTCTGGGCCAGGGCATAACTCGCCGCGTCCATCATGTAAAGATTGTGGCCGCGGGCGAAGAGAATGATCTTTTCGTCCGGAGAAATATTCGCCCAACGGGGCTTTTTTGGCGCTTTATAATTTTCAAGAAGCACCAACTTGCCGCTGGCCAGGTCATATTCAAAAGTCAGGGTTTGCGTTTTGGACTCGGCCTCCTTGGACTTATCGACCTCTTTTTCCTTATCTTTCTTTTCCTTGTCCTGTTCTTTTTCTTTTTCCTTTTCTTGATCCTCGATTTCCTTGTTGATATCGCCGGCTTTCTTGATTTTATCGCCGGCGGCTACGTCGGAATCTTTGGGGACTTCGACCTCGAATTGAATGGCTGTGTCTTTTTTGACAAACTTGATCGTCTTAATCGGCAGGTGCTGGGCGTCATAGGGACTGAGCACGATTTTCGTAAGCATCGCCGCCATCTTGGTGTTGTTGAAGAGAAACTTTTTTGTTTTAGCCACGGGATCGACGATATAAAATTTCCGTCCCTGGCTCGTTTCATAGCTGTACCAGAACCGGTCGGAGAACTCGAGCCCGTGGAGCGAAACCGATGTATCGAAGACGAGCTTTCCGACCTTCTGCGACGTCCAGCGCGAGGCTAAATCATAATTGGCTTTTTTGACCGGCGTGTTTTCGGCCAAAAGCGCGGACGCTGCCGGAGCGATCAATACAAAGACAAGGAAAATAGCTAAAAAGGCGCGCTTCATGCTTATTTCTCCTCTTTTTAAATTTTTCGAAACGAATTTTTTGAAACAAATGAACAGATCAAACAGTCCCTGATGGTCATGAAGAGTTAAAAATATACAAACCGGATAAAAAAATCAAACTGAAATTGGAATCAAACCTACACTTTTGACATCACAGATTTATTCTTATAAGCGACCGGCAACCGGATTTTATTCAAAAATAAAGGTTTAATCCCGACTTTGCGAAATTCAATTGTACATTCGGCGATTTGATTTTCGGAGCTTTGAATGTTAATAAATAGAGCATTCGGACTAACAGCGCCATGAGCAAAAAAACCGGCGGCCTCGGCCGAATAAGCTTCCTGCTTGGATCATCCGTCCTGGTCTTCATGGCTTCCATTTTGTTCTTGAACTCAGGCCTTTTCGTCTTACGCCGATCGATTTCTCCGGCAGGGTTTTATATCGCTTTCGCTGCGGCCCTTTTTTACATCGCCTGGGGCGCAAGAAACTATTTCGATAAGAAAGCGGTTATAATCTCCGCTATCCTTTCTCTGGTCTTGCTCGGCACTGTTTTCCTCTCGCTCGATGTCGCCGGCCGCTTCTATGATTTGTCGTATGACGGACAGGCATATCATCAGGAAGCGATTATTCACCTGAACAACGGTTGGAATCCCATCTATTCCCTTCCCCTTCAAGGCGAATTCCGAAGATGGGTCAACTACTATGCCAAGGCTCCCTGGATCTATGCGTCCCAGGTCTACAAGACCAGCGGACATATCGAGCAGGGAAAAGCGTTCAATTTTCTACTTATTTTGGCGGCATTCTTTCTATCTTTCGCGGCTTTTCTGGCTTTTGATGAAAAAAAACGGGGCCTCGCCTTGATCCTGAGCATCGCGCTTGCCCTGAATCCTGTTTCCATTTACCAGACTCTAAGCTTTTATGTCGACGGCCAACTGGCGTCTTTGTTAACGGCGCTGGCCGCGCTTTCGTATTTATGCTTCGTTCGATCCGACAGACTTACCCTGCTCGCCTTGTCTCTCTGCACCATCATGGTCGTTAACGCAAAATTCACCGGGCTTATCTATGCCTTGATTTTCAATGCCGGACTGGGGCTCTGGTTTTTCCTGAAAAAGCGCGGAGAAATCTTGAAAATTGCCGGCCTGATCGCGGCAACTTATCTCGTCGCGGTATTTTTCATCGGCTATAATCCCTATGTCACGAATACGCTTCGGAACGGACACCCGTTTTACCCCGTAGCCGGCTCCAAGGCGATCAACGTCTATTCCAATAAATTGCCGGCCAATTTTCAGAATGCCGGCCGCTTCCAAAAATTGTTCACTTCCATATTCTCGCGGACGGAAAATGTTTTCGGTCCCAACGGCACGACCACATGGAAGTGGCCTTTTGCCGTCAGCGCCTTGGAGTTGGCGACACTCGCGACCGCCGATGTGAGAATCGGCGGATTCGGCCCCTGGTTCGGAGGCGCTTTTCTCTTATCGTGCATTCTGATTTTATTGAGCCTTCCGTCCATATTTCCGCCGCGCAAACATCCATTCGGCTCCGCCATCCTAGGGATGATTATTTTCGTCAGCCTGTCCGTGGCCGTAAACCCCGAATCGTGGTGGCTCCGTTATGTGCCCCAACTGTGGATGATTCCCCTCACCGCCGCAGCCTTGAGCTTATATGCGCCCAGAAAAAAAACGAATGCAGCCTTCGCCTGGATCTTAATGATGGCGCTGGCCGCCAATATCTTCATGGTGGCGATCCCCTATTGCAGAGGCCAAAGCATCGAAAACATCGAATTCAACCGGGAGCTCCAATACCTGGCCGGCCGGCCGAAACCGGTCTTTGTTAATTTCAACAATTTCAGCTCCAACCGGCTCCGCTTCATCGAAACTGGAATCGCTTATAAGGAAGTCGACGGCGCCCCCCAAGACCAAGAGCACTTGCGGAGTTTTCACCTGGTCGGATCGGAAACCCGGGTTTGGGTGAACGACAGATAAGGCAGATAGGTGGAGTAAAATTTTAGCCGTATTTCCGCAAGTCAATAATCTCTATTTCTTTATTCCATTATAATTCGGACACACCCTCCGACAAACGTTACATTTTTTGATGATATATCCTTTCGTTGTTCTAAAATTTGATAACGGTCTGCATAACTTTTGTATCACGGATTTTCCATCCAATGCTTGTACCGGGCATGATTCTATGCAGATACGACAGCCGGAAGGACAACCCTCGTATGTCGCTACGGGATCACCTTCCAATTCTAGGTTAGTTAACAGAGCGCCCAATTGGATCATATTTCCAAATTGTTCATTGATGAGAAGCGTATTTTTCCCCAGCACGCCCAATCCTGCAAGATGGCCGGCATGACCTAAAGATAATATTGCCCGTCCATAAGATTCCGCTTCTATCCAATATTCATAAGGATCATCTGAAGGAATGGGAATGGCATGAATACTTAATTTTTGAAAATACTGGGATAGCTCGAACGTAAGCTGATCGACCTTTTCCGTGATCATGATATTGGCAAAGGTATAGGGGATGCAATTTGAAGAAAGCAATGATTGAACGGGCAATACATGTGCGAAGACGATGACTGATTTACATCTTTCATAAATATCCGTGGGATGAAAACCTTCGGGTGCTTGAACAAATCTATGCGCGGGAGCAATTCCGCACAAATTAGCACCTTGCTTATGGACAATGGATTTAATTTTTTAGCGTCAAGCATATAAATCAACTATAAAAAACAAAAAAGTCAACGAAGCCTTTTTTTCATGTTTATTTTACTATATGAAATGTCAGCGTTCTAGGCTTCTCTTGTCCCATATCCGATACAATCCGAAATTGATAATGGCCAAAAGTCATTTTTCCATGAAATTTAATTCATTTATTGATATTTGAAATTTTTCTGAAGAAAAAACGAAGCGCGCCGGGAGGGATTTGAACCCCCGACCTATAGATTCGAAATCCAGAATATGAGATCGTTAATTGTAAAGAATTGAACGATTTGCGGGCTTCGGAATTTCAACCGTGTCGGCTTTTTGACCTGCTGACACCCATAGAAAATACTCTTTAAAAAGTGAAGTTAAGTATTGAAGAGGCCGCGTGCCGGATATTGGCCAGGCTCGTCTTTTTTTAATTTTCGCAAGGTCTCAGGCCGATGAGGCCGCGCCTTCTTCAGCCGAATTTTTATAAATTGGCCGGTTTTATGTTGAGCGATAATCATTTCCAGGGAGACAAAAAATATTTTGTCTGTCCATCTTTCTTATTTCGATTTTGATATATATTAAAGGCGTCATGCAGTAGCCTTCCAACCCCTTTTTTTAAGTTCAGACATAAACCCATCAATATTTTTAACCTTAAAAACTAGCTGTTGCCGAACCGGATTACCAAGCGGGTACCTCATAAAGTCGACAACGATTGCTTCATGAGGATTCTGCACAATTGATAAAATATTTTCCCAGGGAATTATGCTTTCCTGCTTTTTTACAATTAGCAAATTTAGAAGCTCCCATAATATGATTAAACTTGGTGCATAGAAAATTGGTGTATAGAGTTTTTTAAAATCAAAGAATTTCGATAGAATAATAAATAAACATATTATTGCTGTTCCGATGAATACTTTCCATTCTATTGGAAATGTTGTCTTCCCGAATATTTTTACTCCATGTAGAGATAAAACTAACTTACCCTTCCCAACATAAGTACCCTCGCGCCAATATTTTAAAGGATCCGTTCTAAATTTAACGAAAAATTCTTCCACTTCACTGAAGAAATTCCTTTCAGGAAATACTTTAAAATTTACTTTTCTTTCATTCAAAATCCGCTTAATTGCCTCAAATCCTTCCTTCGACCAATGTTCGTGATCGTTTTCATTTAAAACCTGGAGTAATTCTTCGGTTGTTGCTTTTTCCCTAAGCCCTGATAATATCCATAAGATTCGATCTTCGTCCATTGCCACGTCCTCCTTATCTCGTCATTCCTATAAGAATTCCTGGAAGATGGCGATATATTCTTGGTCGCTATTCCCTGCGGCTGATCTTTTTATCATAATAAATCTCAAAGTCTGCCATGTCAAGATACGGTCTCGCCTTGTTATTTAAAGTTTAAAAGTGGACTGAAGAGGCCAGAGAAAGTTAAAACCTTCCTTTGAAAAGGAGGTCTTAATTATGGCCAAACAGCTTCACAGGTCTTTTCGTGACCAACAGATTCGGTCCTTGCTTCAGAGTTATATCGACAAAGAGGTCGAGCTCCGGTATATCCTTGAGATCCTAAAGATTGGCCGAAGCCGATTCTTTGCTCTGCTGAAAGACTACCGTCAGAACCCTTCTGAGTTTTCGATCGCCTATAAGAGACGACAGAAAACCCGGACGATCAGCCCCGAGATCGAAAAAAACATCCTTCATCAGCTGCGCTGGGAGAAACGCCTGATTGAAAACCTGGATATCCCCATCCATTCTTATAACTACTGTTATATCCGGGATCTTCTCTGGCAGAAACATCGACAGAAAGTCTCTGTCCCGACAATTATCAAAAGGGCTAAAGAACATAACTTTTTCCTTCGCCGGCCAAAGAGAAAAGCCCATGACCGGGAGGTCTTGACCAATTATATCGGTGAGCTCATCCAGCACGACTCCTCGCACCACAAGTGGTCTCCCTATGCGGCTTCGAAGTGGTATCTCATCACCAGCCTCGATGATTACAGCCGGAAGCTGCTTTATGCCGAGTTGGTTGAAAAAGAGACCAGCTGGGACCACATCTCTGCCCTGGAAAGCGTCGTTTTAGGCTATGGCGCCCCCTATGCCTATTATACCGACTGTCACTCCATCTTCCGGTTCGTCCAGGGCCGAGACTCCATCTGGAGAAAACATTATCTGGTCACCGATGATGTAGACCCTCAGTGGAAACGGATCCTGCGGGACTGTCACATCGAGCCTCGCTATGCGCTCTCGCCTCAAGCCAAAGGCAAAATCGAACGGCCTTATGGCTGGCTCCAAGATAGGCTGATCCGAACCTGTGCCCGAGAAAACATCAAGACCATCTCCGAGGCCAGGCAAGTCCTGCGCGCCGAAGTCGACCGCTATAACAATCATCAAGTCCATAGCACCGCCAGAGAGATCCCCTCGCGGCGTTTCCAAAGAGCCCAGGAAGAGAAGAAGTCCCTCTTTCGAGAGTTCATGGTCCCTCCACCTTTCAAGTCCACCAAAGATGTCTTTTGCCTAATGACAGAGAGGATCGTCAACTCTTATAGGAAAATCTCATTCCACAATCTCGAGTTCAAGCTCTCCGGAGTCTCGGTACGAGATACCATACAACTCCGCATCGTGCCGAACAAAAAGACGGGAATCGCTGACATCCGCTTCTGGTGCGAAAAAGCTTTTCTGGGAACTCAGAAAGTCCGCCTTGAAGACATCAACCTAGTCCACTTTTAAAATTTAACTAACAGCAAATTCTTAGTAGTGGGTCAGTTTGAAAAAAGATCATAAAAGGAGTATGATTATGAAATTACAAAGATGGGCTGCAAGTGCCGTTAGGGGTAGTGCGATGGAAAAAATTAATCTTCCGTTCTTTTATCAGCTTGGTACACAACTAAATCCGCTTACAAAAATGAACGGTTCTGATAAATCGAAGAGAATTGAAATAATAATTAATTCCATATCTGTTAGCGAGAGTATTAATACTATACTTAAATCATTTCCTGCCTTAACGGTATGCCGTTCCGCTGGAACACAATTAGTTTTTGCAATACGTGAAATTGTCGATTGGTATTCAGGTGTCCACTTCGGTGAAGAAAAAGTAAATCGACCTGATCCTTTAATCAATGTGGATTTTCAAAACGTTATTGATTCGGCTAGAAAATTTGAGGTTGTATTAGAAGAAGAATTACAAATGCTATCAACCTATCAGGTCTCACAAAAAGGCATTTATTCCACCCCAGACTTAATTGATAGGGCGGAATCGACTTTGCCCCCGGAAGTTCTTTCAAAAATAGACCAAAGAACAAAAGATGAAATTCGAGAAAGTGGTAGATGCCTTGCATTCGATAACTTCACCGCCTCTGGATTTCATATTATCCGGGCGACAGAGAGCGTGATACAAAAATACTATTTGGCAGTCTGCGATCCAAAACCGGCCCCCAATCGACTTGAAAACTGGGGAGCGTATATTTCGAAGTTACATGAACTAAAACGTCCCGATGTAGATGAAATCGTAGCACTACTCCAACAAATTAAAGACCAACATAGAAACCTTATCATGCACCCCGAAATAGTGCTTAATTTCAATGAGGCATATACGTTATTTGAAATTTCAAAAACCGCTATAATGGTTATGGCCTCAAAGATGCCCATTCTCGACAAGTCATAACACTCGGCTCAATAATTCTTCTCGATAGGGAATTCAAAAACATGTCGCCTTTTTGTCGTCCTTTTTGTCAAAAAGCCTATTTTTGGCTACATTTGGCTATATTCACTTTTTCTCGTAAGATGTTCATTTATATGGGGAAAAATGAAGCGCGCCCGGGGAGACTCGAACTCCCGACCTATGGATTCGAAGTCCAGCGCTCTATCCAACTGAGCTACGGGCGCGCACCGAAGAAGCTTATTTTAGCTTGGGCTCGGATTTAATTCAAACTCCTAATATATTTTGTAGATCGCCATGCTCCCTCCATTCGCTCGCGATGAAAAGTCTGATGCAATGTGTGATCGCCACGGCGCAAGGTGCCTCGCGATGACAACTAAATTGTCGAATATAGAGGTTTGATCCTACCGGGTTTGAACAGAATACCAGCCTGTGATATATAAAACCGTCAAGGAGGGCTTTTATGAAAAGCATAAAATCATTCACAATCATATTTTTATCCGCGCTGCTATTTATTTTAGCCTCCTTTGCCGCCCTTCACGCCGGCCAGGAAGATAAAGCCGCTCCCCCGACATCTACGCCCGGACAAACGCTGCCCACCATATCTCCCGGCGAGCTTGAAGCTTTCGTCGACGGAATCATGGCCGTCCACATGAAAAACAACCATATCGCCGGAGCCACGTTTGCCGCTGTTCAGAACGGGCAAATCCTGCTGGCCAAAGGCTACGGCTATGCCGATGTGGCGAAAAAAATCCCCGTCGCAGCGGACACGACGCTCTTTCGTCCCGGCTCGATCTCCAAGCTCTTTACCTGGACTGCGGTCATGCAGCTCGTCGAACAGGGGAAGATCGATTTGAACGTCGACGTCAACACATATCTCAAAGATTTCAAAATCCCGGCGACCTTTCCCGAGCCCATCATGATGAAACATCTGCTGTCGCACACCCCGGGGTTTGAAGAAATGGGGATCGGGATGTTCGCCCGGACTCCTAAAGATCTCGTGCCTATGAAAAAATTCCTGGCCGAGAACATGCCCGCCCGGGTTCGTCCCCCGGGACTACTGGCTTCGTATTCAAACTATGGAACCGCCCTGGCCGGCTATATCATCGAAACGATCTCGGGAATTCCATTCGAGGAATATATCGAGAAAAATATATTCGCTCCGCTGGGAATGGCACACAGCACGTTCCGCCAGCCGCTTCCGCCGAGTATGGCAGCCGACATATCCGTCGGCTATAAATTCGAAAACGGCGTATTCAGCGCCCAGGACTTCGAATTGATCAACGGCCTGGCGCCGGCTGGCTCCCTCAGCACGACCGCCGTGGATATCGCCAAGTTCATGATCGCCCATCTCCAGAACGGCCGGTTCGGCGAGACGCGAATCCTGGGCGAAGAAACCGCCAAACTCATGCATTCCCGGCTCTTTGCTCACGATCCTTCGCTCGACGGAAACGCCCACGGCTTCTGGGAGTGGAAATACAACGGCGTCGATACGATCGGCCACGGGGGCGACACGATTTATTTCCACTCGATGCTCGGCCTTATCCCGGCTCAAAACGTCGGCTTTTTTGTATCGTACAACAGTGTCGGCGGCGAAGGCTCTCCCCGTATGCAGCTTATGGCCTCGCTTCTTGACCGCTACAATCCCCGGCCCGAGCAGCCGGAGCCGAAACCATCGCCGGATTTCAAGGCCAGGGTTCAAAAGTTCGCGGGCCTCTATCTTGCGACCAGAGTCAACTCATCGACGATCGAAAAGCTTGGCCGGCTGATGTCGACGCTGAAAGTCAAGCCGACCGCATCGAATACGCTCCTTTTCTCGGGACTCGGAGAACCAAGACAATACGTCGAAGTCTCGCCGCTCGTCTTCAAGGAAGTCGGAGGACAGAACACGGCTATTTTCCAGGAAGACGGCCAAGGCCGGATCGTTCGCCTTTTCATGAGTCAGGTGCCCATAATGGCTTTTATAAAACTCGAAGGCCTCGACAAGCCCTCTTTTCATGCTTGGCTGGCGGTGATGTGCGCGCTCCTTTTCCTTTCCACGTGGCTCTGGCCTGTCCGGTTCATCGCCCGTAAGATCTGCGGCCGCAGACTCGAAGAGCGCCAGGCCCCTAAAGCGGCTCGGTGGTTGGCTTTTCTTATGAGCCTGTCATGCCTGGTGTTTGCCATCGCTCTGATTATCCTGCTGAGCGAACCCATGCAGCTCATCTTTGGCCTTCCCAAGTCGGCTAAAATATTTTTGGAGCTTCCCTGGGCCGCAGCGGTTTTGGGCATAGGAATGCTTGTCTTCGTGATAAAGGCCTGGACAAAAAAATATTGGTGTCGTTGCGCCCGGGTTCATTACACCCTGGTGCTGCTGGCTCTATTGGCTTTCTTCTGGCTTCTGAATTATTGGAACTTGCTCGGCCTTCGTTTTTAAATAAATAAGTGTCGAACCTTCACATTACCTAGAAAATAGACTTGTAACATAAATGATTACAACAAATTGGCGATTTTCATGGTTCGCGGCTGAACCTTCGGCGCATGAGAAATTTGGCGCTAACTGCTGTTCTAGCCGGCGACTGAAAGTCGCAGACTATCGAAAACGTGCCGGGCGAAGTTCCTGAAACTATCTCTTGTACAGGCGCAAATTGGCGAAAATGCCGCTGTTCTGATTGTCGCCCACTAACTCGCTGCCTTCCAGCCGGAAGGTATAGACTCCTTGGCCGATCCCCCGTCTGGTCTGAGAACTAAAACTTGCGGTGATTGTGTTATTGTTGTTGACTTGCCATCGTCCGGCGACACTATTGCCCTGAACACCTGCACGCGCCCCGACGTTCATTAGCGCCGTCAGGTCGCTATTCAGCGTGAGCTGGATATTGAGAATGCCCTGCTGTTGTCCAGCGGCAGATTCATATACTCCCACGAATCGGTTTTCGGAGCTCCCTCCCTGCTGTTGTCGCGCGAGCGCATCGGGCACTCGCTTGGCGAAGTAAATGCGCCGGATTCGGCCGATGGCGATTTTCTCGCCGTTCTCGAACTCAAAAACAAACTGCGAGGAGCTGAAATCAATGATCTTCCCTGAGGTGATGCCTCCGTCTTTTAGAAAAATATAATGTTCGTTGGTTTCGATCTTGTCCCGTTCTTCCGGAAAATTCCAATTATCGTTGACGAAATTAATCATCCACAGGTCCCGGAGCGGAAATTCGCCGCTGCTTTCGGTTTCAAGAACAAACCGCGAGCTTGAAATGTCGGTGATCTTAGCAATAACTAAATCGCCGCTCTTGAGAAAAATGGCCGCTTCTCCGGCCCTAAGGTTTTCGCTTCCGGCAAAGCTTGGGACGAAACAAAGAATGACTCCTGCCGCCAAAACCAAAAATAACGTTTTTTTCTTCATTTTTTCTTTCCTCCTTGGATTATAATACACCATAACATAATTGACATTCAAGTCTTTCCGAGTTAAATTCTGTTCTATATCGAGGGGAACATGAAGCAAAGCAACGGAAATGAGCCCGTTTTTATGACTCCCATATCGCGAAAATTGGTGGACTTGATCGAACGGAACGCTGATGAATTGACCAAGAACTGGCTCCGCGATGTCAAAGCCAATGCCGGGACCCAGACATACGGAAAATATGACGAAAAAGAGCTCTATCAGCGCGCTTTCAGGGTTTTCAGTCAGCTCGGCAAATGGATTTCCCAAGAAACCACCAAGGACGACATCAAGAACTACTGGACAGATCTAGGCAAGCAGCGCCGGGAGGAGGGATTCCTTCTTTCCGAGATCGTCCTGTCTGTGGAGCTGATCCGACGCCACCTCTGGCAAAAAGTGGAATCCGAAGGAGTGATGGACTCGGTGCTGGATTTATATCAGGCCCTGGAGCTGCATAACCGGGTGATGCGGTTTTTCGACCGGGCGATTTATTACGCCGTCATCGGCTATGAGACGCAGGAATGAATTAACGCCCGGAAATAATTTGAGTGTTTATGAGGTCGTGCAATTCCCCGCTGCCGATCGTATGGACTTTGACCGCTCCCGATGTGAACTGGTAATCGAGGAATATTTTGCCGTCGATCTTCCTGAGGATTTCAAGACCTATTTCCGGCACATATTTAATCTTAATTTTGCCCTCGAATTTTATGGGAAGAAAAACGTTTTCTTGAATTGGCAAGTTGAAAACGAGCTTTACATCGCCTTCAATTTCGGCCACCTTTTGCCGCAATTCCGGGTCCCCCTCAACTTTCATCAGCTTAAGCTTTCCGGAACCCGATGTTACCAGCGAAATGGCGGACGTTAGCTGGTTTTCCGTCAGGGCCACTTCCCCGTTTTCTTCGAACTCTCGACCGCTGACGAGCGACTCGACACGGACGCTCTTGAACTCATCGGCGACCTGAGGGTCGGCATCTTCATTGAGCGCAACTGATCCGTCAGGCCGGACGGTCATTGTGACTGTGGAGTCTTTGGCGGGCAGGTCCTCGGCTTCCATCTTATTGTTTTGGGGGTTGCGCGCTGTCCTGGAGTCCACCTCCGTGCGGCGGACGATCTTCCGGGGCGATCCTTGTTCGACGACCTTGTAAATGTCATAATATTTTTTCTTCCAGGAAAAGCTTTGCTGGTCGGGCATGCTGGATTCCGGCTGATCGTAGGCCGAAAGGCGGTTATCCACGGCCATTTTCAGCATGCCCGAGGCGGTCACTTGGGTTTTCAAGCCGTTAGGAATATTCCATCTCAGCTTAATTTTTGCGGCCGCTAATGCCCTACCGGTGTCGGCCAAATAGACACATGTGACGAAGGCTAGGGCGCCAAGACAGATTTTCCTTTTTTCCATTTTAAAACCTCTTTTATCGAGTTTTCAAAAACTCATTTGTAAGCTTTTTTTAAATCATGATACAAAACAATTTTGTAGTCAAGGCAAGCCCTTTCATCTCCTGACATAATCAAAATCAAGGCGATGCTGAGAGCAGCCCAAAGCATGATCGCTTTTTCAGAATATTTTTTCCCCTGCTCTGAGCTCATCTCGTTCTCAATGTTTCTATTTAAACAAAAAAGAGCAAATTATTAAAGACACGGCTGGCGATGACATGCGGGTGCCGAAAGCGAAGGTTTCATGCCGCGATTAACGATCAGCCTTGACAATTATCACCATCTAAAGAAAAATATTAAAGAAATAATCCGAAAGGAGTTTTTTCATGGCTAATGTCGATCAAAGACTTCAAATCTATAAGTGCGGGATCTGCGGCAACATCGTCGAAGTGCTCCATGTCGGCGGCGGCGAACTCGTCTGCTGCGGCCAGCCCATGACGCTTCTGACCGAGAACACGATGGACGCGTCCAAGGAAAAGCATATCCCGGTGATCGAAAAGACCGCAGACGGCTACAAAATTAAAATCGGAAGCGTTCCCCATCCGATGGAAGACAAGCATTATATTCAGTGGATCGAGCTCATCGCCGACGGCAAAGCTTATCGAGAGTTTTTGAAGCCCGGCCTGGCCCCGGAGGCAAGCTTCTGCGTGAAGGCCCGCTCGGTAACGGCCCGAGAATATTGCAATATCCACGGATTGTGGAAAGCGTAGAGTGCAAGCAGCGCGGTTCCTGTCGACAATCAGCCCGATCGTCGCCGGCCCCGCTTCTTTGCCAAATATTTAAGAATAACAAGAAAGGAGCCATAAATGTCCAAATCCATCAAAGGAACAAAGATTGAAAAACATCTTTTGGCCTCGTTCGCCGGCGAATCCCAGGCGCGAAACCGCTATACCTACTTCGCCAGCGTCGCCGGAAAAGCCGGCTATGAACAGATCTCAGCGATCTTCTTGGAGACCGCGGAAAACGAGAAAGAGCACGCCAAGCGGTTCTTCAAGTTGCTCGAAGGCGGCGAAGTCGAAATCACGGCCGCCTATCCGGCCGGCGTGATCGGCGACACGGCGGCCAATCTCGAAGCGGCCGCGGCCGGCGAAAACCTCGAATGGACCAAGCTCTACAAGGAAGCCCAGCAAGTGGCCGCGAAAGAAGGTTTTCCAGAAATCGCCAAGCAGTTCAAGGAAATCGCCGAAGTCGAAGCCCAGCATGAAAAGCGCTATCGCAAGCTCTTGGCCAATATCAAACAAGGCAAAGTTTTTAAGAAAGATATTGTGGTCAAGTGGAAATGCCGGAATTGCGGCTATATCCATGAAGGAAAAGAAGCGCCCCAGGAATGTCCGGCTTGCCTCCATCCCCAGGCGTTCTACGAGCTCCTCGTGGAAAACTATTGAGATAAAAAAGCGCCGGGATAAATTGCATTACTCAACGGTCGGGCGGATGACGACCGCTCTAATCTGGCGACAGACGTGTGCCTGTCAGCAAAAAGCACATCGATAAATTGACAGCGGTGGAAGCGTGAGATTATAATGCCTCATCACGCATGAGCATCTACAAGATTCAATTCGGCGGCGGGTGGTACGGCGAGGAACATGACGGCGTCCGGGCTTTCCGTTGGATGGGCCGGCAAGCGGACGGCTTTTTAAAAGATATCTCGAGTCCGGCGCCGAAATATCTGATGATCACGGCCGAGCATCCCTTTAAAGACCCGCCCCGCCTCGAAGTTTTCGCCGGGGCAAAAAAAATCGGAGAAAAAACCATCGCCCAAGCCGCGACCTCCTATCTTTTTCCTTTCGAGGATGTCGGGAATGTCACGTTTTCGTTCCGTCTCGATCGGACGCACACCGTGCCTGGTGATCCACGCGAGCTCGGAATCCTGGCCAAAAACGCGGCCGTCGTCGTCCCGGCCGAGCTCCGGGAGCCCCTCTATCTTGAAGGCTGGTATGATTGGGAAGACGATCAGTTCAGTTCCTTCCGCTGGATTTCGGAAGAAGCCCTCATCCTCATCCCCCCGGGACTATTGGCGAATTTCAAATACCTGACGCTTCCCGTTTTTTCCGAATTTCTCAACTTGAGCCAGGTTCTCAGCGTCAGCGTCGGGAAAAACCGCGTCGCGGAGATCAGCCTTCTCAACCGCTGGAATTACTACAGCATTCCTTTAAGGCCGGATAGCATTCTTCATCAGACGTTGCGCGGCGATGCGCCGCTCCAAAATGCGGAAGAAAACGCCGCCAGTCCTTTTGAACTCCGTCTCCGCCTTAACAAGCTCTTCCCGGCAAAATACCATTCCGGCGACGGCCGGCGGCTCGGCGCCCGCATCGGACCCCTAGCTTTTCACAACGATGATGTCTGGCATAAAAATTTCGTCTTCTTCCACGCCAACGCCCTTCTCAACTACCAAGAGATGACCGAGGGCAAGAGCATGCTTCGATCTTATCCCCTCAGCCTGGGCATCGACCTCTACGGCAAGTGCAATATCAAGCCGCCCTGCGTCTATTGTCTTTGGGACAAGATGAAGGTCATCGAGGGCGAGGAAGCCAACGTCGATGTCAACAAGGAAACGTTCGAAGGCTACGGGCCCTTTTTTCATGGGGCCCGGACGCTGGTCAATTGCTCCTTCGGTGAGCCTCTCCTCCATCCTCAGTTCGAGGAAATCCTGGATTTCTTCGCTGCAAACAAAAAGATCCTGGAGCTCTCGACCAACGGCCAAGCTTTTACGGAGCGAACCATCCGGGCGCTCATCGGAAAGCCCATCTACCTCTATGTCTCCCTCGACGCCGCGACAAAAGAAACCTACGCCAAAATTCGGAATGATCGCTGGGACTCGATCGTCGCCAACCTCGTCCGCCTTAATGAATTGCGAAAAAAGGCCGAGAACTTTCCCAAGATTTACATGGTTTTCATGCCCATGCGCGTCAACCGGAATGATCTCGAAGAATATTTTAAGCTCTGCCGGAAAATCGATGCCGACGCGCTCGTTCTTAGGCCGCTTCTTTACCTTTGGGACCCGAAGATCGAAGCCGACCGCGGCGGATATCATTTCGACTATGCCCGGGAGATGCTGAGCCGGGAAGAAGCCGAGGAGATCATCTCTCTGGCCGAGCGGTATTCAAAAACTTACAACATTCTCTTGGCCAATCAGTATAACTTCGGCGAAATCACGGAGCCCGGCAAGGATAAGGGATGATTTTGGGATCCGGCCATGACCGATAAAGAAACCAAGCGCCCCCCGGACGACGAAGAAGACCTGGGCATTTCCCGGCTTCCGCTCTGCCGCGAGCCCTGGGAAAATTTTTATATCCTGCGCCGGGGAATTATGCCCTGCTGCTATGGAAACCCCATCATCGGCCGGATGTCGGAATTCGCCGAGACTTGGAATTCTCCCAAGCTCCAGGAGATCCGCCGCTATTTAAGCCAGCGGAAGCTCAGCCCCTATTGCCTGGAGAGCCTCGGCTGCCCCATCGTCCAGAGGGTTCTCGCAGAAAAGTCCAAAGGATCTTCAGCACAAGCCATCTCTCCGCCCCGGCGGCCTTATATCCTGCGCTTGATCAATAGAATCTTTTTCGGGATCCCCAAAAAAATCTGGGTCGGATTGAAAAAACAATAAAAAAATCAAAATCAGGCCCACAGCTTATCGGGATAAACGCCGGCTGTGACGAGCTTTTTGAGTTCCTTGATGACGCGAGGCTTATCATCCCGATAGGTGACTCCGAACCATTTTTCCAGACAAGGAAGAACTCGGACTCGGGCCTGCGCTGACTTGACGAGTTTGTTGACGACGAGAGGAATATACAATTCGGCCTGGGGATGATTCACGTTTTCCCGGACAAATCGTTCGAACTCCTCTTCGACGAATTTGAAAAACGTCGGCGTAAATCCCCAAAAATTCATGGAGACGGTGGTCCGGCCGCCGAGCGGAAAAATCTCACCCGCTTCATCCTTGAAAATGATGCCCGCCGGAGTTTTTTCAAGGTGCGTTCGTTCGACAATTCCCGACAGCATTTTTTTGTCGCCGACTTCGCAAACACCGCGGGCCACGGAGCCGTGCTCGGAGAGCGTGCCGCCGAGTTCGTAGCCGACAAGAGAATAGAGTCTGCCGCTATTTTTCTGTTTCTTCAAAAAATCCGCCATCAGATGAAACGCCCGCCGTCCATAAAAATCATCGGCGTTGATGGCGGCGAAAGGCTCCTTGATTTTGGGCTCGGCGACGAGCACGGCATGAGATGTGCCCCAGGGCTTCCTCCGGCCCGGCGGAACGGAGAGCCCGGCCGGAATATCTTCGAGCTCCTGGAAAACATAATCGATTTCGATTTTATTTTTCAGTTTATGGAGAAAAACTTCTCGAAATTCGTTCTCGATGTTTTTGCGGATGACGAAGACGACTTTGCCGAAGCCCGCCCGCACGGCGTCGTAGATTGAATAATCAACAATGGTTTCGCCGGAGGGGCCGACCCGATCCGTCTGCTTGAGCCCGCCGTAGCGGTCTCCGATGCCGGCCGCCAGAACCACGAGCGCTGGTTTCATGATTCAACTCCAGCAGTATAAATATCATATTCTCCGGCCTATTTCAAAATTCAAAGTGGTAGACTTGACCCCGTTTGAACCCGTTTGATCTACTTCACCCGTATGGGGTAAGGGGGCCGCTGGAGCTTTTTAGGCGGATTCTTCTTCAACTCGTCCATAACGACCTGAATGGCTTTTTCCAGCTGCGGGTCATGACCGGCGATCACTTCGGCCGGCGTCTGTTCGACTTCGATATCGGGCGGAACGCCTTCGTTCTCCACGACCCAGCCGTCCTCGGTCCAGATGGCCAGGTTCGGCGCAGTGACCATGCCGCCGTCCATGAGCACCGGAAAGCCAAGGGTCCCGACCAAGCCGCCCCACGTCCGTTTCCCGACAATCGGCCCGAGCTTGAACTTCCGCCACATCCAGGGAAATAGATCTCCTCCCGATCCCGCGGTCTCGTCGGTCACTAAGACTTTCGGGCCCTGGATAGAAGCGCTGGGTGTTTTGAGGTCGGCGCCGTAGCGCATGGCCCAATAGCTGATGACGGGCTTGCGGAGAAGGTCGATGTAATAATCCGCGATCGATCCGCCGCCGTTGAACCGTTCATCGACGATGATCGCCTCTTTGTCGGCTTGAGGAAAGAAGTAGCGTTTGAAATAGATATGCCCGAGGCCGGCCGTATTCGGCACATAGACATAGGCCGCGCGTCCGCCGGTCGCTCGCTCAACCTTTTTGAGATTGCCTTCCACCCAGTCGCGGTTCCTCAAGGCGTATTCGTTTTCGACGGGCACGACTTGGACGGTACGTGAACCGCTGCCGTCCGGATTGGGACCGACCGTAATTTCCACGATTTTGCCCGCCGTGTTTTCAAACATCTCATAAAGGTTGGCCGGCGGACGGAGGTCCTTGCCGTTGACGGCCAGCAAATATTCCCCGGCTTTGACGTCGACGCCGGGCTCGGTCAAAGGCGACCTGAGCCCCGGATTCCAATTCAGCCCGCCGTAAACTTTCTTGAACCTGTAACGGTCATTCTCGATTCCGTAATCCGCCCCGAGAAGTCCGCCCGGCACGACCTTGGGCTGGACGAGGCTGTCCCCTCCTCCGACACGGTGGTGTCCGACGGCCAGTTCAGAGCACATCCATTGGATGAGGCGGTCGAGATCGTTGCGGCAGGAGAGATGCGGCAGAAAAACTTCGTATTTTTTCTTCATCGCCGGCCAGTCTGCGCCGTGCATGTGGGGATCATAAAAATAATCTCGGTTAATCCGCCAGGCCTCGTCAAAAATCTGTTTCCATTCGGCGCCCGGATTGATGCGGACCTCTACGGCATCGATGTTCAGCTTCCCCTGACCGGACTGCGGCTTCGTCGCGAGCGAAGTGATGAATATACTGCCGGCCGATGCGTACAGAATCTTTTTCTTGTCGGCGGACAGGCCGAATCTCGATACGCCCGAAAGTATGACCTCATCCTTACGGGTTTTGAAGTCGTACTTGTGGAGCGACCCTCCGCCGCCGGCCGCAGCCGAACCGATGTCCGGAGCGTTTTCAAGATAATAAATCTGTCCTGCCTCGCCCGCCTCCAAGTTTCGGTAGTTGCCCGTGGGAAGAGGCAGAGATAGGATGCGTTCATTGAGTCCGTCGAAATTGATCTTGACGGGTTCGGCGGGTTTCGCCGCGGCCTCCTTGGGCTTTTCTTCTTTCGACTTGTCTGCCTTCTCGCTCTTCAATCCGGGCTTCGCCGGCGCGGCTTTGTCCGGAGCCGGATTAGCCTCGCTCGCCTTTTCCGCCGGCTTATCCGCCGCCGCCTTCTCTTCATCGCTTTCCTTAGCCAGCGGATTCGGCGCGTCCTTCGTCAGGGCGGCAACATAAATTGAATTCGTCAGCCGCATGTCGGCATTCGACATATCGAACCAATTTCGGACAGGGCCCGCGTCCGTGGAGGAGAAGAAATACAAATATTTTCCGGAGGCGTCAAAGACCGGTTCGCTGACATCGCTCAGCCCATCCGTGATGGGATAGGATTTATCCTGGTCGATGGAATAGACATAGACTTTCTGGATGTAAGTCGCAGAGTTGAGCGTATAGACGATCCATTTGGAGTCGTGCGACCAAGAGGAGTAGACGCTCCGGGCGCGCGACGGGCCATAGAGGTATTCGGAAGCGATCTTTTTTGTCACGCCCGTTTTCAAGTCGATCCAGTTCAGGCTCCAGGAATTGTCGGCGAAGGCCATCTTCTGGCTGTCGGGAGACCAGACCGGGGAATCATAGAATCCGTGGCCGTCAAGCTTGAATTTCCTGATCTCGCCCTTGCCGTCCTGGCTTCGGACATGGAGCCCGTATTCGCCCGATTCGTCGGAAAAATAGGCGATCGTCTTCCCGTCTGGAGACCAGGTTGCAGAACGCTCATGGATGCCCGGTGTATTGGTAATATTTCTAGGATCGCCCTTTTCCGCAGGCACCGTGACGATCTCGCCGCGAAAATCGATCACCGCCCTGGCGCCCGAGGGCGAAATGGACGCGTTCCGAACCCAACGTATTCCTTTGGCGTAGCGTTCGCGCAGCTCGCTGAGGTCGGCGGCGACGCCGATGGTGAGGTCCGTGATTTTTCCGATTTGCGGATCGAAGATGTGGAGCTTGCCGGCCTGTTCAAAGATAATCTTCCCGCTGCCGGCCGAAGCGTTAAGCACGGGAAAGTCCTTATAATTCGTCAGCTGTTTGACCTCTTTGTTTTTGAGATCGAAAGAGAAAAGGTTGAATTCGCCATTGCGGTCGGAGCGGAAATAAATCTTGTCGCCGATCCACATCGGGCCGGGGTCGTTGGCGCGCCCCGAGGGTTGAGGAATTTTTTCATAGGATAAATCCGCAGTGTTTAAAATCCAGATGACCGAATTGCGGCCGCCGCGGTAGTGCTTCCATTGCAGGAAGGCATCCGGCAGCGGATTATAGGCCAGTTTTTTTCCGTCCGGCGAATAAACAGCTCGGGAAGCATAGGGCACTTTCAACTGTTCGGGAAATCCGCCCTGGACAGACACAGTATATAATTGAAGGTAGGCTCCCACGTAGCTCGACCTGTTGGAGGCAAACAGCACGGCCTTGCCGTCCGGCGTAAAGCCCTGGACGAGATCAACGCCCGGATGCCAGGTCAGGCGCTTGGGAACTCCGCCGGCTGCAGAGACAATATAGACGTCCGTGTTGCCGTCATACTGGCCGCTGAAGGCGATCCACTCGCCGTCGGGCGAAAAGGCGGGATATCCTTCGATGCCTAAATCGCTTGTCAAGCGGCGGACATTTTTTCCATCGGGACCAGCCACCCAGAGGTCGTTGGCATAGACGAAGGCGATGCCGGATTTGGCGATCGCGGGTTGCGTCAGCATCCTGGTGTCGTTCGTATCCATGGAGAATCCGAGGACAAACGGTATCGCCAACAAGGCCAAAAACATCATTATTTTTTGATAAATCGAATTGTTCATGAAATCCTCCTTTCCTGTAGCCATAAGGAAAATTTATAGCACACGTAGGACAGAAAGGCAAAAGGCGGGCGAAGGCCGGTCAGTCAAAGACTTTTTCCAAAGCCTGATATTTGGCGTGGACCTTATCGACGCCCTTTTCCATGCCGTCGTGGTCGTGGGCTTTGCCCGCGGCGTCAAGTTCCACGGCCGCAGCCAACAATTCCGCCGCGGCTTTCTTAAAGGCTTCTGCCTTCGCTTCCAATCTTTTGGGCAGCGCGGCCTTCGCAATCGCTTCGGCTTTCGTCAATAGTTCAGGGGCGGTCGCCCTGATTTTGTCGTATTCCTTATTGGGCAGATAGGTGTGATAGACGACATACAATGTTTGATGAAAGGCGCCGACTTCAGGGAGAACGGGCCGAAGCGTTCTGACCAGCGCTTCATACTTTGCGTGCAGGGCTTCGGCAGCATTAAGAAGAGCTTGATCGTCCTTGCCCGCGGCGGCCGTATTGTAATCATCTACGGCCGTTTTGAACTGAGCGACGCCCTCTTTCCAGTTGGCCTCTTTTTCCCTCAAAATGCCGGGAAGTTTCGCTTCGTAAATAGGAGCGGCCAGCTTGTTGATGTCGGCTGCGTATTTTCTGAGGGCCGCGTAATCTTTTTCAGGATAGGCCGTATGCCAGATGGGATAGATGATATCGTGAAAAGCCGCGAGCGCCGGGACATCGCTTTTGGTTTCATCCAGTTTTTCCTGAGCTAAAACAAACAGGCCGAATCCCGAGATAAAAACGACAAGAGAAAAAATTCCGATCAACCTTTTTTTCACCAGAACCTCCAAGATTGAAAATGATGAATATGTTGAGCCCATTATTATGCCGGTTTTTCCAAAACTTTCAAGCCGTCTCAGGACCGGGCAAGCCGCATAATCCGCGCGGATCGACGTCCCGGCCGAAAGTTAATACTCAATGCCGATGGCGATTCCGAAGTTGACGATATTCGGCTTGTCCACCCAGGATCTGAGGTCCGCGTCGAGGATCTTGTTCCACTCAAAATGGGGACGGATGTAAATGACATCGGTCAGATTGTAGGTCAAAGAAATTTCCGCAACGATCGAATTGACGGCCGTCTTTCTCCAGCCGATATAAATCTCGTTGAACTTGGAGTTAGCCATAAGACCCCGGATAGCGGCATCCAGAGTCAGCTCGGACGTGATTTCCTGATGGTATTCTAAGCCCAACTCGCCGACCCAAGCTCCGCCATACTCCATAAAATCAAAATAATGGGCGGTCTCGATCGCGAACGGTGCCAAATCATAGGATGCCTTAAAGGAGAGTTCGCCGGTCGTCGGCTCTCCCGGCTGGTTGAGGTAAGCGTAAAATTGCACAGCCGGCTCAAGTGTCAATGAACCCCACTTGTATTGATACGACAGCCGGAAATCGAACTCGTTGAATTGTCCCTGGTTGGCCTCTTTATTCAGCACGAAATTGCCCCAGACCGAGAGCGAGAAGCCGGATTTTCCGGCCCAGATGCTCGGCTGCATGACGGCACCTTGGCTCCAGGCCAAAGAGCGCCAGATATAAATCGAATTGAAATCAGCTTCGACGCCGTAGGTCCAGGCATTATTCGGCTTTTCCGCTTTCTCTTTTTCCTCGGCAGTCTGGGCAAAGATTAAGACCGCTGTCGAAATATAAACAGCAGCCAGCATGAAACACCGAATAGATTTTTTCATTCTGACATCCTTGACCCTGTTTTTCACTTCTGAATTATAGCTCCGGCCACCACATTGGCCACCCGGCTCCGGAGCGGTATGATCTGGCCCTTGTCATCCGGATGGATGCTGTTCGCGAGAAAAATGACCGTGGTCTGAGTCTCGGCGTCGATCCAAATCGACGCTCCGGTGTAGCCCGAATGCCCGAAGGATTGAGACCCGAAAATATCGCCGCCGTTACTGGCATAGGCCGAGTCGAGATCCCAGCCCAAACCGCGACCGGCAAACGCGGCTTTAGGATAGACCGATGTCATCCGTTCCACGGTCAACGGGCTGAGGACGCGGACGCCGTTGTATTCGCCTTTATTGAGTATCATCTGGCTGAAGATGGCCAGGTCATCGGCCGTCGAAAATAATCCGGCGTTTCCGGATATTCCCCCTTGCAAGCGGGCCAGCGGATCGTGGACGATACCGATTAAAGGTTTGCCGTCAATAACCTGAGTGGGAACACAAAGATCCAGAAATTTCGGACCGGGCTTGTAAAATGTGTGCCGCATGCCAAGCGGCTGAAAGATATTTTCGTTGGCGAATTCATCGATATATTTTCCCGAAATTTTTTTAATGATATAGGCCAAAGTGATATAGCCGAGGCAGCTGTAATGGAACGTCTGGCCCGGCGGATCGATCTTTTTGAGTTGGGCGATATTCCTGGCGAGAATCTCGACCGGAACCGAATTCCCCAATTTCTTTTCGACTTCCTTGGCCTCCCAATAAGGAGGCAATCCCGAGGTGTGAGTCAAAAGATGCCAGAGACGCGCCTCCTCGCCGGAGGCCTCGCCCCAATCATCGGTATAAGGAGTGAATTCCGGAACGTACATCTTGACCCGGTCCCAGAGACTCAGCTGGCCCCGCTCGGCCAAAATCATGATCGATGTCGCCGTGGCAATCGGTTTCGTGAGCGAAGCCAAATCGAAAATCATGTCGGCTGTCATTGGCTTATGCGCTGGAACCCATTGACTCTCGCCAAACGCTTCATGCACGACCACTTTTCCCTTCCGCGCCACGAGTAATACAGCGCCGGGAAATTCCTTGCGGGCGATGGCCTCTTTGATGATGACCGAAGCCTGTTTCAGCCGCTCCTCCGATAGGCCGACATCGGAAGCACCCGATTTCGGCAATGTCCGACGTCCGCAGGCGGCAAAAGCCAAAAGGACGATGATCGTGCTCACCGTAATTTTATGCTTGGCGTCCATCGGCCTTTCCTTTTTTATTGATCTTTCCAGACTTTTCCGTCATCACGAATGTGCCAGACCTCTTCGGCCGCGCCTCTATAAATGACCTCAAACAAGCTCTGTGTGGTCTGAATTATGGGCGGAAACGCGTATCCTTTGACTTTGATTTCTTTATCCTTCAGGCCCAGAGCTTTAAGGTCGTTGGCGAAGACTCCCTTCTCCGCTTTAAACGCCCATTCTTTGTAATAAATTTTTCGCAAAGCCCATTTGACTTTTTCTTCGGATTTAACCCTGAACGATTCTTTGCCCTTGCCGGCCGTCGCTCCCGCAAACTGGACATAGCCCCACATTTCCGGATAATGGATATTGATGAGTCCAATCGGCGACCAAACCCAGTTGTCTTCGGCAAGCGGCTTCCCGGACGCGGGGTCCTTGGCCTTAATATAATCTCCGTCTTCGACGTTCAGCCGATATTCAACGCGGGAAAAATTCACCCGCCATTGGTCTCCGGGTTTCGGGACCGATGTTGGGAACGCGCATTCCTTGAGCACATCCCAAGGTATGGCCATCTCGACAAACCAGCCTTTGTCCTTATCGTTGGGATTGTTCAGGGTCCCGTTGATTTTTACGGCCGTCTTCAAGCCCTGGATGTCCCAGGAATGGACGGCCGGGCCGCCGTCGCGGTAGGGCTTTATTAAAAGGAGGTCCCAGACGGTGTTCAGCGCGTTCATTTCGAGCTCATAATAATTCTGCGTATCGCCGTCGGGGTCGATAAAGACCTCAAAATCATTATCCTGGTAGATGATCGAATCCCGCTTGGTCAGCGTGGCCCAGACGTTCGGCTCCTCTAAATAGGCACCGATATATAAGTCATCATCATCCCAAAGCATTTTGACCATGGTCCGATAACGAGGTTTCGGCTTTGGGGAGCCTTCGATATCGATGAAATTTTCCGACCAGGGAGCTTTGGACCAGACATCCTCGTCCAGATTGCCGTCGATTTGGACTGGTCCCGCAGCCCGGTAACAGACATAGTTCTCGGGCTCAAAGGGAATCTTCGGCTCGGGGACTTTGCTGGGCACGGTGGCGCCTGCGGAAAAAATAACGGCTAAAGAGAAAGGCAGTATCATAGCACGCCGCAACATATTAGACTCTCGGTCTTGGAGTATATGACAACTCGGATTTAAAGAAAAGAAAAAAGCGAAACGCCTGCCTTTTCTAAAACTGGGCTACACGTCTGGTCTGCGTACCCTGATTTTGTGCCCGTGCTGTCAGGCGGACTCCTGAAAATCGTTAAAATCCCGGATAGAAGGTGAACTCCCAGTGCCAGCCTTCCTGGGGACGGCTCAGCGGATTGACATAATTGACTCCGATCACCGCATAGCCGAAAAGGTTGATTCTGAGTCCGACGCCGACGCTCGAAACCGGGACTCTGTATTTTTGCAATTCCTCCGCCGACGCCGACCGCAGCTTCAAAAATGGCTCGGTTTGATTGTCCCAGGCGACGCCGACATCATAAAAAGCGATAAAATCCACCGGGAATATGCCGTAAAAGCCCTTTCCGATCTTGAAGGCGCCGAAGAGCGGAAAGCGCAGCTCAAAGTTGGCGACCATCATCCGGCTTCCATAGAGCCTGTTGAGATCAAAAGACCCGATCGTGGGATCGACTTCTTCGGCGGTGAATGAATTCCAGTCATAGCCCCGGACCAGTGTGTCGTAGCCCATATACATTGGCCACATCCGGGAATCATCCGCGTCCTTCCCATAACGTCCGTAATGCAGAATGCGGAAAGCCAGAGTGAAGGGTTTAACGGGCATCAGATAACGCCTGTAGTCGGCCAAAAGCGTATAGTAGGACAGCGATCCGAAGGTCGGAGTGAATTCGAGCCTGTAGCTCTGGCCGAGGATTGGGCTGGTTGCGCCCCAGAACGCGCTGTCATAGACAAAGGCGGCCGCGACATCGACCATATGGAGTCCCGGGGCTGAGGGCTGGTCTTGACTATCATCAAAAAGAAGGGTGTTGTCATAATCCGAATACGCCCGAGTATAGAGGACATTGTTAAATTGGATATAGTTATAGCTGGCCGAAAGCTCGAACCGTTTGAACTGGCTGAAAGGATAGGATGCGAACCCGCCGACCTGATAGAAAATCTGTCGGGTGACATATTCCTGCTCGATATAAGCCGGCTCCCCATAGACCGAGCCGTAGCCCACGTTATAGTAGCTGTAAATGTAAGGCATGCGTTGGGCGATGACACCCCAGTTCAGGCGGTTTTGAGAATTCATATATCCGACAAGGAACGAAGAATCCATGAGCCGGCTGTAAACTTGGGCCATGGTTATAACGTTGTGGAAGCCGAGCATATCGCTCCAATAGAGAGCCACTCCTCCGCCTCCGTAGGTCCCATAGCGGTCGACGCCGACACCGACTGACGGCGGGCTGACATAGTCGAGCGTCAATTTGGGTTTGTAGGGAGTGATCGAGAATTTGTCGGCATCGGGCAGACCGAAGGTCGAATTCTTCAGTAGGCCCAGGATTTCTGAGCCCGCTCTTTCTTTCGGAGGGAGCACGGCAGGCGTGTATGCGCCCTGGCTTTCTTGGACAGGTTTTCCCGCCAGCAAATCAGGCGGCTCGATGGAGTAGATGCTGTAGTTCCCTTCATCATAGACGCTGTAGAGTAGGTCGTTGGATTTCGAGGCGATTGAAAGCGAAGGGCTCAAACTTGAGATGCCGCTGACGCCCGTGTAAAGGTTTGTCACCTGAGTGATATTTTGGGACCCGAAGTCCATCCGGTAAACATTGGAAATGCCGTTCTCGTCTGAGACAAAAAAGAGGCTCTTGCCGTCGGCGGACCACTGCGGATTGATGTTCTTGCCGCCTTTAAAAGAATTCATCTGTTTGATTTCGCCCGTCTCGGGATTCATCAGGGCCAATTGGCAGGTCCCGGTGCTCAGGAGGCGGAGCTGCGTCGTGAACCGCTCGGTGACGAAGGCGATCCACCGGCCGTCCGGAGACCAAGCCGGCTGAATGTCCCCGTAGGGATCCTGTGTCATATTTTTTAGAGTTTTGGTTTCGAAGTCGTAGATATAGATATCCGTATAGCCGCCGGTCAGCGCAGAAAAGGCGATCTTTTTTCCGTCCGGCGACCAAGTCGGATTCAGGATTTCGCCGAGCTCGGGGAATTTGATTTCATCCTCAAGCTTGCGACCTTCAACGTCCATAAACGCCAGAACCGGCTTGCCCTCGCTCACTGCCCCGAAGACAAAACGCTTGCCATCGGCGTCCCAGGATCCGGCCGAATTGATAAACTGGATGCTTTGAAAGTGGGGGTCGACGGCCGTTTGAGTGATCTTCTTGGTCACCTTTCCGGTTTTGGCGTCGCTGAGAAACATATCGATGGCGAACAAATCGCGAGAAGATAAAAACACGAACTTCTTCCCGTCGGGGCTCAGGACCGGCGCCACATTGTAAGAGTCCTCTTCCGTCCCTTTCACCAGGAGCTTTCCCGTCGACGTCGGGAGCTGCGTGGTTTGGATCAAAGGACCATAGTCTTTTTTGAGAGAGGCATGCCAGTCTTCGGACAGCTTAGCCAGAGTGACGTGTAGTGTTTTCTCCATGATTTTTTCGTAATCGCCACCCCGGACGACGTCCTTCAGCAGCTTGGCGACCACAAGATCGCCCCACCGGCCGCCGATATACGCCCAGACTGCTTGTCCGTAGCGGTAGGGGAAATAGCGGGTGCTGCGGAGGTCCTTGATCGTCGGCAGCTTTTTTTTCTTGATGACGTCCCGCATCCACATCGCCGTGTTCGGGTCGACCGGGCCGATCGAAAGGTATTCAGCCAGGCCTTCGATAAACCACAGCGGCACCTGCTCAATGCCTCCGCCCTGTCCCTGGCCGTACTTGGAGGCCGTGCCGGCCGCGATATCGTATTGAAAGGCATGGACGAGCTCGTGGCCGATGACATGGTCGGTTTCCCCAAGCGTTCCGCCAAACGGAAGAATGATGCGGCGCTTGTTTGATTCCGTGACGCCGCCCGTCCCTTCGCTCAGGATATCGGGGATGACCGTGGTCTGCTCGAATTGGGGATGGCTGGCATACATGATGAGCGCCTGCCGGTTGTGGAGTTCGTGGCTGAGGAGCCGGGAAAAGCGTTTATACCAGCGCTCGGCCATTTGGGCCGCGATTTTGACCGCTTGTTCTTCTTCGGGATAAAAATAAACGTCGAAGTGCTCGGTCTTCAGGACCTGATAGGCGAATTTTTCGTACTGGACCTTATTCCGGCCAAAATACTGGCCGTAGGCCGGCGACAGGAGCACGCCGAGACCGAAGAAAAATAAAAGCCCCAGAAAAACGAATCTTTTCGTATGGGTCGGAAACAGGCTGGAAAGCATGGTCATGTCTCCTTCATTCGGCCAGCCGAAATGAACGACTGGTCGGGTTTCTTAAATATATATATTCCTATAGGTTTTGTCAAGATTAAATCCGCCTCAAAAACGCCCATCTTTTTTCTCACGGCTTTCCATAATACAAAAAATATGCCAACATCCGCTCTCTGGAAGAGTCTTATATAGCTGTCCCCCCTAGAGGACAACTGTCAACTTTATTCTCACATGAAATTAGACATTTCTCCAGGCATTTCCTTTGGAGGAAGCCCCTCTTACCAAACAATGCCATAGTCGTCGCCGTAATTGCTGGATCCGCCCCAGAACGTTCTGTGTTTCCAGTCGAAGAAAATAGCGTTAATCGGTCCCGAGGTGTATTTTTTCACCTCGAGCTTGTAGCCCATAGCTTTGAGTTTTTCACGCACCTCCGGCGGTATTTTTTCGTTGATTTCGAGCTTGCCGGGAATCGAATCGTGAGGATCGAAAGAATTGCACATCTGATAGCTTGTGATGTTCGGAGCTTCGCAGGCTTCCTGGATGCTCATCCCGAATTCCACGATGTCGAGAAAAAATTGGAGCAGATTCTGGTCCTGGGTGTCGCCGCCCTGGACAGCGAAAGAGAGAAAGGGGTTGCCGTCTTTCATCGCCAGACCCGGCGTCAAAGTCGCCCGCGGCCTCTTCCCCGGCGCGATCACGTTGAACGGGTTTTCGGCTTCGTCGAGGACAAAACTCTGGGCCCGCTGGCTCATACCGAAGCCCGTAGTTCCGGCAATAACGGCCGGAACCCAGCCGCCGCTCGGCGTGACGGACACGACCCAGCCTTGTTCGTCGGCGGCCTGGATCGATGTTGTGCCGGTCCAGAATCCTTCAGTATCAACCTCATTTTTCGGAACGGGAGGCCAATTTTCTAAAAATTTTATGTATGGGTTCTTTTTGCCTTCATACCGATAGGGGTCTCCAGGCTTGATGGCCGGATCATTCTTTTCCCAATTGATGAGTTTGACTCGTTCCTTGGCGTACTCTTTGGACAGCAAACCTTTGATCGGCTCTTCGGGTGGGGAATATGGATCGCCGTAATAGAAATCGCGATCGGCGAAGGCCAAGTTCATGACCTGATAAAGCGCATGGATATATCTGGCGCTGTTGAATCCCATGGACTTGAGGTCGAGGCTCTCCAGCATGTTCAGCGCCTGGAGCATGACCGGTCCCTGAACCCAGGAATTCAGCTTGTAGACATCGATGCCTTTATAATCGGCCATTACCGGCTCTTCGAGATAGACCTTCCATTTGGCCAGGTCTTCCATGGTGATCAGGCCGCCCTGTTCCTGCGAGCCGCGAACAAACTCTTGGCCGATGTCGCCTTTATAAAACCGGTCATAGGCGCTATAGATCGCCTCTTTCCGGCTTTTCCCTTTGGCTAAAGCATCCTCTTCTGCGGCAACAAGTTTTTTCAGTGTATTGAGAAGATCGGGCTGGCGAAAAACTTCCCCGGGATACGGCGCTTCGTATTTTTCGCCGAGATGAGGAAGCATGATTTTTTTGGCAAAGGGCCACTGCTTGATTTTGTCTTTTTCCTTTTCGATCCTGTCGGCCGTGTCTTTTTCCATGGGATAGCCTTCGGCCATCTGCATCGCCGGAGCGAGAACATCCTTCAGGCTCAAGGTGCCGAATTCGGCCAGCATGGTGAATAGACCGCCGGGGGTTCCCGGAGTGACCGCCGAGAGCGGACCCGTGGCCGGCGGATATCTCATACCCTTGGATTTATAGAACTCGGGCGTTGCGCCTGTCGGCGCGACGCCGAGCGCATTGACGGCGATGACTTTTTTTATCTTGGGATTATAAATAAGAGCTTGCGTCTCCCCTCCCCAGCTCAACATATCCCACATGGTGCACACGGCACCGAGCATGGCGCAGGCGGCGTCGACGGCGTTCCCGCCTTTCATGAACATCATCGCGCCGGCCGTCGCAGCCATGGGTTTTCCCGTAATCGCTACCCAATGCTTGCCGTGGAGAATCGGCTTCTCGGTCCGCAGGGGAAACATAGAACTCACTCCCATGAATATTAAAACAGAGAACATCATGAACTGGTTGCGGCTTAATCTTTTACTTTTTTTCATCTTAGATCCTCCTGCCAATTTTAAAAAAAGACGGTGAGGATTGGAGCGGGGACGACGAGGCTGGTCGGCGACAGGGCCCTTGCCGCGCCCCATTATATTTTCACCCTGTATTTTTCGAACCAGGCCATCAAATATGCCTGCTGCAAGAGCCGGTGCGACGGCCGGCGCCAGCCGTGGAATTCTTCGGGCATACGGACAAGGAGAGTCTCTTTCTTCAGCATCTTCAGGGCGCGGTAGAATTCCTCGCTCTGGCCGATGGGCGTCCGGAGGTCAGCCTCGCCCGTCATGACCATGGTCGGCGTTTTCACCTTGGCGACGTAATGCACGGGCGAGCGCAGGGCATATTCCATCGGATCGTCCCACGGATATTTTTTAAATTGGCGATACCACATCGGCCCGTCCGTAACGCCGACGAACGAATGCCAGTTGATGACCGGCCGCATGGAGACCGCCGCCCTGAAGCGGTCCGTGTGACCGACGATCCAGGCGGTCAGCACTCCGCCACCGCTCCCGCCGCAGACAAAAAGATTATCTTTGTCGATAAATCCCTTGGCCAGTGCCGCGTCCACGGCCGCCATGAGATCATCATAATCCTTGCCCGGATACGAAAACTGAATGCCATTGACGAAATCCTGGCCGTAGCCCGTGCTGCCGCGCGGATTCATGAACAGGACCGCGTAGCCGTTAGCGGCGAAGTTCTGCCAGTCCCAGTTGAAGGCCACCGAATACATCGACCACGGGCCGCCGTGGATCCAAAGGAGCAGAGGATATTTTTTGGCCGGGTCGAACTCGGCCGGCTTGATCAGCCAGCCCTGAAGGTCCAAGCCGTCCGGCGCCTTGAATTTCAACTCCTCCAATTCGCCGAGTTTGATGTCGGTCAGGATATCGGCGTTGACATCAACAATCTCTTTGACGGCTCCGGGCTCAGCCAAATTTAAAGTCACCAAATAGGCCGGCCGGTAGGGTGTCGAGAGCGTGGCCGCAACCTGACCGGTCTTGGCAATCGAAACTCCAGATAAAACATGTGCGCCTTGGGTAATTTTTTTGACGGCCCCGGAGAGAGAGATAAAATACAGATTGTTTTCGCCCCGTTCCTCCATTTGATAATAGACGCCGGATTTATCGGCCGCCCAGACGACGTTGCCTGGAGAGCTGGGAAGGTTTCCGGCCAGCAGGCGCTTGGAGCCGCCGCTCGCTTCCATTATGTATAGGCTTGATAAATGGCTGGTATAATTTTTATCGTCGTAGCCCGTGTAGGCGATCCATTTTCCGTCGGGCGAAGGGCGCGGGTTCCCGTCAGGCCCTTTACGGTCGGTGAGCGTCTTGATCTCGAGCGTCTTGAGATCCACGGCATAGATCTCCGAGTCGCCCCACATATATTCGGCGTCGGGCTTGCGGATGGCGCTGAAATAAATCGTCTTTCCGGCGGCCGACCACTGGGGATCATTGTCCGAATAATCGCCCGACGTGATCTGTCGCGGAGTCCCGCCCAGGATTGCGTCGATGACGTAGATGTGCGTATAACCCTTCGGCAGCGGGCCGCGGCCGTCGGAGCGCCAGGTGAGACGATCGACAAGCACAGCCGGGGCGGCCCACTTGGCGCCCTCGGGCTTTTTCGGGAGCTTCACATTTAAAATCGGTTTCTCGTCCGGGGCAAAAGCCGTATAGGCCAGCATTCTTCCGTCCGGCGACCAAACCAAACCGCCCGGCGCTCTCTCGATGTGCGTGAGTTGAGCGACATCGCCCGTGTCAAGCCACAAGACATGAATTTGCGTCGTCTGGTCCCGCTCAGAGAGGAAGGCGATCTTTTTTCCATCCGGCGACCAGACGGGCGAATAATCCCGCCAATCGCCGTGCGTCAGCTCGCGGACGCGCTTTCCCTCGACGTCCGTGATCCAGACATTGCTCCGCAGCTGGTCGTTGATTTTATCCACCCAGCCTCGGGTGAAAATGATGAATTGGCCGTCGGGCGAGATTTGGGGACTCCCGACGGATTCCATGTCGAAAAAAGTTTCCATATCGAGAAGCTTATAATTTTTATCCACGGGGGACGCTTGTCGTAAAACCACAAACCCAAAGACCGCAATCAAAGCCATCGCCAAAATAAGACGTTTTTTCATCCCGACCTCCTTGAATTTATTATATCTGATCGCCACGCCAAGAGGCTGGCAATTACATTTTGATTATTGATTTTCTGCAAGAGTGGCTTTGACCAATTTTTCGACCGCCGTGATGATCGCCAGCTCGGCCTGCGCTTTGGGCGTTTTGGCTTGTTCAAGAGTCTTGAGATTCTCGTCCGCCCAGGCCTGTTCTCCGGCAGTCTTAGCCAGGATAGCATCCAGAGCCTGAATTCCGATATCCGCAGCCGCGGCTAAATCTTGGGATAGGGGCTCGATCTCTTTTAAAGCCGGCGAACGGCCGATCAAAGGTTTAAGGAGCCGGTCATTGGCTCTCCAGCGCTGGAGGAAGTCCTTTAGTTCCTGGGCGAGCTTCAAATCTTTACTCGAAATAAAAGCATCGGTTTTTTTCCTGAACTGGCGGGCGATTTTTGATTCCGGGAGCGCGGCATCGACGAACCTCGTGAACGGCGATAGCTGGGTGTAGGTCAGGCCCTGATTACGACGTTTATATTGCTTGAGCGGCTCGGTGATTTCCAGGAGAGTCTTGAGCGGCTCGATGTCTCCGCCGCCGGCAAGCCTCCTCAGCAGCATGTCCTGGTTTTTGTAATGAGTCAATCCCAGTTCTTCGAGTCGAACGGCGGTCACGTCCAGGCGCCGGTACATGTCCTCTACGTCTTTGACGCTTTGCGGCGACCACAGCCGTTCGGCGATGGCGGCCGTCCGCGGCCAGATGCGGGAGTCAACGGTTTCGCTGGAGACGAGTTCGCTCCACATCGTCGCTTCCCCGCCCAGAACTAATCTTTTTTCCTCGTCCCTTAACTCAATATTTTCGGGGATCGGGTCGTTGAGGTAATGGATTTCCGCGGACAGACATAAATCAATATAGTAGCCGTTCGAAATAATTCCCTGATATCCGCGCTGGACCGAATCGAACCATGACTGTTGGTCTCGCCAGGAATGGATGACGATATCCTTGGGCAAACCGGGCTGAAAAACCTCATCCCAGCCGACCATTTTCTTGTTGTATTTGGCTAGGATATCCAGGATTTTGACGTTGAAATAGGCTTGAAGAGCCTGGTTGTCCGAAAGGCTCTTGTCTTTTTTGAATTTTTGAATTTCCGGATTGGCGTCCCACTGACGGCCGTTGTTTTCGTCGCCGCCTATGTGGACATAGTCGTCCGGGAACAGAGAGGCCATTTCTTCGAAAAACTTATCGAAAAAGCGATAAACGCGCTTGTCGGCCGGATTGAACGTCGGATCGAAAACGCCGAATTCTCGTTCAATCTTGTATGGCCCGGGCGCGCTGGCCAATTCCGGATAGGCCGTCAGCCAGCTCGTCGAGTGGCCGGGAATATCGAATTCGGGCATGATCCGGATGCCGCGGTCCGCGGCGTAGTCGATGACGTCACGGATTTGCGTCTGGCTGTAATAAAACCCGTCCGATCCCAATTGATGAAGAAGCGGGAAAACTTTGCTTTCGACCCGGAATCCCTGATCTTCGCTCAGATGCCAGTGGAGAACATTCATCTTGACCGCGGCCATTCCATCTAGGTTGCGCTTGATGACCTCCACGGGCATAAAATGCCGGCCGGCGTCGATGAGCAGCCCTCGCCAGATGAAGCGGGGTTTGTCTTCGATTTGAACACAGGGCACGAAATAGCCCTCGCTATCCGCGTCCACAAGCTGTAAAACAGTCTCCAGGCCGTGGAGCACGCCGAGATCGGTCTTGGCGATCAAAATCATATGGTCCGGGCTTACGGTGAGAGCATAGGATTCATCCTCGTAGGGCTTGAGCACGCCGAGCGATTCATATCTAAAAACGAACGATGCTCGGTCCGACGCGGCCAGTTCGGCCAGGTAATCCTGTTTGAAAAACAAACCCGTCCGCCCGGACAATCGTTCCATGAAACGGGCCGCAGCTTTTTTGGCCCTTGGACCGGACTCGCCGATCGCGCCGATGGAGAGTGAATCGTCGACGCGGAATTTTCCCTCCGTAAGAGTGATCTTTTCCGGCACGGGCATCAGGTTGAGCGTTTCGGGATTTTCCTGGGCCGAGGCCGAAAGACTAAGGAAAGCAAAGAGCAGAAAGGCCAACCACATGAAAGAGAAGCGTTTAATGGAAACGAATGACATTGCGGCTTACCTCGTTCGAAATAAATTTTTCTTAACGGCTCGTCGTTTTAATAAAAAGTCATTTGGCTGCGGCGCCGAAATCATTGTAATTCAGAATCGCGTTGAAAACGAACATGTAGCTCCCATGGCTCAGGTCGCGCCAGAACGGGTTGAAGGTGAAGAGCACGACATGCCCCTTGCCCAGCGGCATGTCGACAATGGCCGGCTTGCCTTTGAGTTCGGCGTCGCCCTTGACGATCCCACTGAGGCAGACCTGGCCTTCTTTGGCATAGCGGAGGATGACGTATTTTTCCTTATCGGCCGCAAGCGTGACGAGCGGACCCGAGCTGTTTCTGAATACAGGAATCTCTTTTCCGTAGCCGTAGACGATGGGATGTTTCTCGTTCACGACTTCGGCCTTAAGGAGCGAGCCGGGATTATAGAAGGCCGGGATTGGATTATAGATCGCGACATCCCTGACCATTCCATAATCGACCGCGACCCGGACCGGGTTGGCGAGCAGCAGCAGCAGTCCGCCTTGTTCGACAAATTTCTGGAGGTTCAAAACGCCTTCAAGTCCCATGCCGCCCGTGATGTCCTGGCCGGCATCGGGGGTGCCCAGGTGCTTGAACTCGGCGCTTTTCACGAAAGCCAGCGGGCCGCGCTTCGCGGGATCAATCTCGTTAACGATGTCGGCGCCACGGCGTCCGCCGCAGTTGCTGAAGAGGATGACATCGAATTTCGCTTTGAGATCGCCCTGGCGCAAATGATCTTTGTTAATCATAGAAAAGGAAATGCCGAGCTCGTCGAAAGCGAATCGCACCCAACCGTCGTCCTGGGCGCTTGACCAGGTGTGAAAGATTGCGATGCGAGGAATGTCGATCTCATGTGTTTTGACTTCGGGCATTTTTGTCGCGGCAAAAACTTCGAGCCCCAAATCCTTGGCGGCGTCTTGAAGGACCTGATGAATCTTCGGTAAAACTCCGGAAACTGGAAAGATCATCGAGCCCGCGTCGAAAGTCCGGTCATCGACCTTAAAGCCGGTTTCTGCGGCGAGCGCCTTGAAGTCTTTCAGTTTCAGCCGGGCGCAAAGAATATTGTTGATGGTTCCGTGGTTGATGATATAGGCGGCCGCGGCCGGTCCTCCGCTGACTCCGCCTTTTATCTCGACCTTTTTGGCGATAGGGGTCAGCGCCACATCAAAAATCGCCTTGTCTTTGATCTCGACGGTCTTGACGTCCATGTGGAGGCCGAGCGTCCAGCCCGTGTCGTCATAGGATTGCGGGGCGTCTTTGGGGTATTCCTGGATGCCCAGGAGGTTCAAAATTAGGTTGCGGTAAGGCTGGTCCATTCGGACCACCCAAGAGCCCTTGGGGAATTGTCCTTCTTTTATCGTGAAGGAAGCCTCGGCTTCACCGACTTCGATCCCGTGCCGTAAAAGAATGTTCACTAGATAGGCCGCGTCTAAAGGATCTTTCTGACCGGCCGGTATGACGAAGGCATAGGGCGGCTCGTTTTTTCCGCTATCATAGGACTTCATTCCGCGCTTCCAGAAATTCTTCAGAAAATATTCTTTATTTTCGGCCACAAAATAGAACGCCGAAAGGTCCGCGCTCATCTGGTAATTCAGGTTGTTGCGGAGCGACCAGACAACTTCTTTGTAGGGCGGCACGGGCATATACCAGGTCTTCGTCGAAGTTCCAAAACGGTCCTCGCCCAAATCTCTCTTCATCGTGTTACCGATGGCGTTGCCGAAGGTCTCATAAAAACGGCCGAGGCCGTTGTGATTGTTGGCCACCGAGAACAAGTAGTTCGGCGCCCATCCGTCCCAAAAGCCGTGCGTCCAGACGCCGGGCATGCCGTAGGACGTCAGTCTGGTCACTTCCCACCAGGCAAGGAGGTTCCATTCTGAAGTCAGGCTGGGATCATAGGTGGCATTATAGGGCCCGGTTCCCGACATGATATAGAGAAAAGGAATGGACTCGTGGTTGTCCTGGATAACGACGGGATGCCAGTCGAAGTAGGCCCGGACTTCATTTTGCGTTTCGGATTGAGAGATGGAAATCATGTCGCGGTTGTTGTCGTGCATGGTGTATTTGCCCCAGAACGGCACGCTTACGATTTTCGTCTGATCGGTGACCTCCTTATTATATTTGTAAAACCAATCGGTATGCTTGTCGTGGCCGTCGGGCTCGACCGAAGGCGTGATCAAAACGATCATGTTATCCCTGATTTTCTGGATGACGGGATTAAGGTCCACGGCCAAACGGTAGGCCAGCTCCATGGAGGCTTCGGCTGCTCCGCTTTCGGCCGAATGCAGATTTCCGGTCAGCCAATAGACCGGCTTGGCCTGGGTGATGATGGCCTCGGCATCCTGCTCGGTTTTAACAACTCGCGGATCGGCCAGTTTGGCCAGCAGGCTTTTATATTTATCGAGCTCTTTCATTGTCTCGGCGCTACTGACGGCGACGATGACCATCTCCCGGCCCTCTGAGGTTTTTCCAAAAGGAAAGAGACGGACATTCGGCGACGCCTTGGCCAAGGCGTTCATATACTTCACGATGTCTTCGTAGTAGGTCAATTTGCCCGGCGCGCCGGCAATGGTGCCGAGAATATCTTTGGGCGTCGGAATGCCCGGCGCTTTCGGCAGATAGCTGACGAGCGGCGACAGGAATTCAGGTTTGGTCGTCGCTTCTTTGATAAGCTTCGAATATTCCTCGTCAATGAGCTGGGACGACCCGCTTGTCTGGGTGAAGGTGTCTAAAGAAAAGGGAAAAAGGCAAAAAACCAAAAATAGAAAAAATCCAAGTCGTCTTTTCTTATAAATCTTCATGCTTACGCCAGCCTCCAAATTTTTAGGAAAAAAAATTGAAAAACAGGGGTCAGATCTAGACATCTGACATAAAAAAAGTCACAGCCAGTCGCGCTTCGCTCCTGCCGATGACAAACAAGATTTTGTCTATTGTCTAGATCTGACCCCGAATTATTTTTATGGTTTGATGATTATCCTTTGGCTTGTTCCTGGGCCGCTTTTTTCAGTTTATCGTTGGCCATGATGGCGATGTCCACCCGGCGGTTTTTCTGTCGCCCCTCGACCGTATCGTTGGGCGCGATCGGCTGGGTTTTGCCATAGCCCATGGTTGAGAACCGCCCCGATGTCACCTCGAGTGTCGCCATATAGAACGCCACGCCCTGGGCCCGATCTTTGGACAGCGTCATGTTATAATCGTCAGCGCCGGTATTGTCCGTGTGGCCTTCGATGAGAATATTTGTGTCGGGATATTTATTGAGGATTTTAGCCAGCTTGCCCAGGTTATCTTTGCTGAGCGGCCTGAGTTCGGATTTATCAACGTCAAAAAGAATTCCGCTGTCGAAGGTGATCTTAATGGCTTCACCGATGCGCTCGACCCTTGCACCTTCCAGGTCCCGCCGTATTTCGGCAGCCTGCTTATCCATGTAATTTCCGATAATAGCGCCGGCCGCGCCGCCGACCGCCGCTCCGATGATGGCGCCCAGGATCGTGTTTCCCGCGGCATGGCCGATCACCCCGCCGAGGACGGCGCCGCCGGCACCCCCGATCACTGCGCCTTGCGCTGTTTTACTCCAGGAGGCGCAGTTAACCGAAGCCAGAACAAAAACGGCCAAAACAAAAAAAACCAAAATTTTTTTCATTTATTTTCCTCCCTCGAAGATTTTAGCACAGAGTGGAGGAAAAGTCACAAATTTACTTTTCGGTTTTTTCGACAACGATGGTCAGTTTGGAAACGAGCGCAGCGATTGTCCCGACGGCAGCCAAGATGGGAGCGAAAGCCGCCCCGACGATGCCGACGGTGAGCGGGATTTCCAGGAAGGTTTTGCCTTCTTCGTCCTTGAGGATGATCCGGCGGATATTCCCCTCGTGGATTAATTCCTTAATTTTATTGAGAATATCCCCGCCGCTCAGTTTGAATTCTTCGGTGCGGGCTCCACCATCTTTCTTATCGTCTTTTTTTCCTTCTTTTTTTTCTTCGTCCATGTTGGCCTCCATTAATCTATCAAGAATTTATTGTTCTCTTATGATATACGGAAAACGAATACGGAAAGTTTAAAGGCTCCTGGCATTGACGGCTTGAGCCTGATTGTCCCCGATTATTCCGATCAAGAGGCGGCAAGGGCGATGATGGCCCGCATCAGCTTGAAGCCTTCGAGATAATCGCTGGCCGAGAAAGCAATGCCGCGGGCTCCCGTCCGCTTGATCCCGGGCAGAAGCGAAGGCATCTCCGCCTGGTTGCTGTTGTGGAATTCGAGCTCAAAGTTTAAAGGCGGATTTAGCTTAAAAGGAACGACTTTATCTCTCTTCGACAAAGCCTGCTTGGCGCCTTCTTTCAACCGGAGCCTGGCTTCTTCCGCCGGCAACAGCTTGGCTGCGAACCGGCCGATTCCCTCTTTGACCTCCACGGTCACGATCTCGTTTCCCAAGATCGATTTGGCCTGCTGGCAAGTCTCCGTGTCTCCGCTCAGCATGACGACGGGAATTTTGTAATAACCGGCGATGGCGCCGTTGATACCGAGCTCGGGCAGCTCCATTCCGTTGATCTTGATGGAACGGATTGTGCCGCCGGAAATCGTATGATCAAGGATCGAAGCCGCGGTTCCTGCCTTGGCATGGTACCCGACAAAAATGCAGGCTGCGAAAGAACCGTCAATTCCCTGCATCATCGAAAGAGGCTTGGGCGTGCCCGAAATCAAACTGGCTTTGGGGTGGAAGTCGCTCGGAAGAATATTGCGCATCGATCCGTGCGAGTCATTGACGACAATTTCCGTTGCTCCGGCTTCAAGCAATCCGGCTACGACGGCATTGACGTCCTCGGCCATCCATTTTCGGGAGAATCCATAATCCCGCGATTCCGGCGATGTCTGCTCGGAATGAACGACGCCCCAAATGCCTTCCATATCCACCGAGATGAAAACTTTAAGCGGCGTTTTATCGGCGGCTAAAATATAAGAGAATGCCGACAGAATGCTCAAACACACAAGAAATCTTTTCATGATAACCTCCGAAGTGTCTTTTTGATCGTTTATTTAAGAATCTAAAAATTCGAGCATAAAGTCAAGTCCGTAATTTTGCGCTCTTCTTGACTTTGCCGATGAATTTATATATTTTTCGTTTCAGATGACAGTCATATCTTCCCTGAAAGGAAGGAGGGCATGAACTCAAAATTCCGTCTCGGCACGATGATGTTTTTGCAATACGCCATTTGGGGCGCTTGGGCTCCGGTCCTGTCCGCTTATTTAATGAATAACCTCGGCTTCAGCGGTTCCCAAGCCGGCTTCATCTACAGTTTGCTTCCGATCGCCACGATCATCTCGCCATTCATCGGCGGCCAGCTCGCCGACCGCTGGTTCCCGACACAGAAGGTCATCGCTTTCATGCAGCTTGCCGGCGGCGTTCTCCTGCTTTTCGGAGCGGCCGTTGCGACCTATACCGGCATGATCTGGGTGATGCTGGTTTACTGTTTAATCTACGCCCCGACGCTGGCGCTGACGAATTCCATCGCTTTCATCAACCTCCGGGACTCCGAAAAAGATTTCGGAAAAATCCGCGTCTGGGGAACGATCGGTTGGATCGCGGCCGGCTGGGGGCTTGCGGGATGGCGACTGCTCGCCAAATCCACGCCGGACCTCGCCATCAAAGGCGACACGCTCTTTCTAGCCGGACTCTTCTCGATCGTCATGGGCGTCCTTTCGTTCGGCCTGCCTCACACGCCTCCCAAAAAAGAAAGCGCCAAACCCTGGGCGTTCCTGGAAGCCATCAAGATGCTCAAGGATAAGGATTTTTTGATCTTCACCGTCATCGCCTTCATCGTCGCCACTGAGCTTCAATTCTATTATGTCCTGACGGCGCCATTCCTGACCTCATCCGTGGTCGGTGTGAGCAATACCTGGATCTCGTTGGTCATGACCATCGCCCAAATCGCCGAAATCTTCGTCATGGCCCTCCTGCTTCCCCACTTTCTGCCGAAATACGGCATCAAGAAAACGATGATCATCGGTGTGCTCGCCTGGCCGCTTCGCTACATCATCTTCGTCATCGGAACTCCGGCCTGGCTGGTCATCGCCTCGCTCTCGCTCCATGGGTTTTGCTATGTCTTCTTTTTCACGGCGGCCTTTATCTATGTGGATCTGATCGCGCCCAAAGACATCCGCGCTTCGGCCCAGAGCCTGATCGCCGTCATCATCCTAGGTTTGGGGAACTTCGTGGGGAGCAATTTCTCGGGCTGGATTCAATCGCTCTTTACGAACGTCGGCGTCACAAACTGGCGAAACGTGTTTCTCGTGCCGACGGCCTTAACATTGCTCTGCGCGGTCCTCTTCGTCGCGCTCTTTAAAGAAAAGAAGTCCGCAGCCGAAACGCCCGCGCAAGCCTAAAATAAATCGGGGACATGTGCCGAATCTCTGAATTCAGCACCTGTCGCCGATATTTGATTAAGCATGAATAAAAATTTCAATTTCAACATTAAACCCCCTCTCCCTAGCACCATTAAGGACCCTCAAAAGGTCGGAGGCCAGCCATGAAAAATAAAAAATATCTCGGCATCGGCGTCATCGGTGGCGGATTCATCGCCCGGTTTCACATCCGTTCCTGGGTTGGCGTCCGCGATGCTGATATCCTCGGGATCTTCGATCCCGACCAAAAACGGGCTTATGAAGCGGCTGCTCTGGTCCGCAAATTGAATGTCGGCGGCGCCAAGCCGTATAAATCCGTGACGGACATGATCTCCGACCCGGCCATCGACGCTCTCTGGATCTGCGCGCCGAACTTCACCCGCACCGAGATTATGGAAGAAATTGCTTACGCCGTAACAAAGGGCGAAGGCAAGCTCATCGGTGTGACCTGCGAGAAGCCGCTCGGCCGGAATGTGAGGGAAGCGCGCAAAATGCTGGAACTGGCGAAAAAAGCCGAACTGCTCGACGGCTATTTGGAGAATCAGGTGTTCGCGCCGGCCGTGGTCCGCGGAAAAGAGATCGTCTGGGCGCGCGGCGCTTCCATCGCCGGGCCTCCCTATCTCGCCCGCGCCGCCGAAGAGCACAGCGGGCCGCATATGCCCTGGTTCTGGGAAGGCTCTCTCCAGGGCGGCGGCGTGCTTAACGATATGATGTGTCATTCGGTCGAAGAAGCGCGGTTCATGCTGACGCCTCCGGGAAGCGCAAGAGATTATTTGACACCCGTGAGCGTGACGGCGCACACGGCCTGCCTGAAATGGCAAAATCCCCGCTACGCCAAGATTCTGGCCAAGATGAGCGGAGGCGTGACCGATTATCTCCAACGACCGGCCGAAGATTTCGCCCGCTCCCTCGTCGAATATAAAGATAAAAAAGGAAACCAGGTTATCGTCGAGACAACGACGTCCTGGTGCTATATCGGCGCCGGGCTGCGACTGACGATGGAACTTCTCGGACCCGAATATTCCCTGTCCATCAACACGCTGGATTCTGGATTAAGGGTTTTCTTCAGCCGCAACGTCAAAGGCAAAGCGGGCGAGGACTTGGTTGAAAAGCAGAACGCCGAGATCGGACTCATGCCGATCGTGGCCAGCGAAGAGGCAGAATACGGCTATATCGCGGAGGACCGCCACATGGTCCAATCGTTCCTCAAAGGCAAGCGGCCCGCTGAAAACTTCAGCGACGGCCTCAACGTCACCGAGCTGCTTATGACGGCTTACTTAAGCGCGGAAAAAGGAAAGACCATTCCCTTCCTGGTCCCGGGGCTCGAGACGTTCGTTCCGGCCGTGGCCAAGGGAACCTGGAACCCGAAAAAGAAATGAAAATGAGGGGATCCTCCAGAATGGCCTCACTCCCAATCCGGGTTTTTCACGCCGTTCTCTCACCATCTTTTGCGGCGGCTCAGAACTCGCTTCCCGGCCTTCAATTTACGGGAGTTCGCCGGAAAGCTCAGACATCTTCGCCGTCCGGCCTCTTCCGGCCCGGATTCCCGCGAAAGCTGGTTCGATAAGACTAAACCCTCCATGGTCGCTTCGGCCATTCTGGAGGATCCTTAAGAAAGAAGGAGGGAGCATGAAAAAGAATAATTTCATCGTGATCTTCTCATTCTTATTTTTAGCTCAGATTATCGTTGCTGGACATGCGGCTCAGCAGGCGCCTCCGCCGCAAATCCGTCACATCTCGCCCGAACTCCAGAAGTATATCGAGACGGCCAATTATAAAGACGTCCGGATCAAGAAATTCCCGATCGCCATGCAATGCTGGACGTTCCGGGAATTCACCTTCTTCGAGACGCTGCTCAAGGTCAAAGACCTGGGTATTAAGTACATTCAGGCCTACCCCGGCCAGGCTTTGGGCGCGGAGATGCCGGAAGCTAAGTTCGATCACGATATGACCGATGAACAGATAGTTAATATTAAAGATAGGCTTAAGGAAACCGGCATTTCGGTTGTGGCTTACGGCGTCTGCGACATCGGCAAAACCGAAGAGAGCATGCGCAAGGTTTTCGACTTCGCCCGGAAGCTGGGCATTCAGACGATCGTGACCGAGCCGGCGGACGACGACTTCACGCTCCTTGAAAAGCTCGTCAAGGAATACGGGATCGCCATCGCTATTCATAATCATCCCGCGCCTGCCAAATACAATCTGCCCGAGACCGTCTATGATCACGTCAAGGGCAAAGATGAGCGCATCGGCTCCTGCGCCGACACCGGCCACTGGATGCGGGGCATGAACGATCCGCGAGAGGCGCTGAACCTCCTCGAAGGCCGGATCATCGATGTCCACCTCAAAGACCGCAGCGGCTTCGGCAGGCAAGAGGTGGACGATGTCTCCTGGGGCCAGGGCCAAGGAAATATTCGCGATCTTCTCGCCGAGCTCACTCTTCAGGATTACGGCGGGGACCTTACGATCGAATACGAAAACGAAAAAGAAGTCGCCAACCCCATCCCCGCGATTCAAAAGAGCATCGAATATGTCAAGAGCGTAACTTATTATGAAGGCTATGATCAGATTCTCAGAAGAAGTTGGGAAGGATATGAGAAGCACGGTTGGAACCATTATGGCCCGGGCTATTTCGAGGTTGACCCCAAGAGCGGCGTTCTCAAAGGCCAAGGCGGCATGGGCCTGCTCTGGTACGGCAAAAAATACAAGGATTTCATTTTCGAGTGCGATTACAAGTGCGCCTCAAAGAAAACGAACTCTGGAATTTTTCTGCGAGTGCCCGAGGTTCCGACGAGCGACGATTACATTTATCATTCCTTCGAGATTCAAGTTTATGATGCGGGCGAGGGCATCCATGTAACGGGCGCGGTCTATGATGTCGAAGCGCCCAAGACGATCGCCGCCCTGCCCGCGGGCGAATGGAACCACATTAAGATCACCTTCAAAGGAAAACACCTTCAGGTCGAATTAAACGGCAAAATGATTATCGACTGGGACGCCGTGCCGGGCGGCAAGGTCAAGGATTATGCTCTGGAAGGCTACATCGGCCTCCAGAACCACGACAGCGTCGCCCCGCCCTATTTCCGGAATATTTTCATGAAGGAATTATAATCATTGGGAAAGCATTTGATCCTAATATAGGACCATTAATCCACAGCCCGGTCATTTCAGAAACAGCTCGACGACCGGCACGGTAACTCTGGGCTGCTGGACCGGAAGCCTGAGAACGATCGCCCGGCTCGCCGCTTCTTTCCGGTCGGCGGGCATGAACCCGATCTCGCCCGCTTGGCTCTCATCCATGAACCGGACCTCGGACGCGTCGTTTAAGAGCTGCGCGTATTTTACCTTGCCGGCGAAACCGTCGAGACGCAAGACGTCCATCGGCCATTCAAGGACATGGACATAGATCCGTTTGGCTTGTGGATTATAGGTCAACAAGCAATTGCTCGGTTTCGGAAATCCTTCGGGCGCTTCGGTGCAACCGTAAATCGAGCGGCTATAGAGTTTCATCCAATCGCCGATGCCTCTGAGCCTTTCGATCGCGCGGTCATCAAACGTTCCCCGCCCCGTCGGCCCGACGTTTAATAATAGATTCCCGCCCTTGCTCACGGTCTCAATGAGCATCACGACCAACTGGCGCACGCTTTTCCACGTCGCTTCATCGCGGAAGTAGCCCCACGAGCCAGAAAACGTCTGGCATGTCTCCCAGGGTACTTTCTTGCCGTTCATCCTGACCCACTCGCGGGGCAGAAACTGCTCGGGTGTCTGGAAATCCCAGCCGCCCGGGACATCGAACAAATCCAGGCGGTCATTGACGATGATGTTAGGCTGGAGTTCGCGGATCATCTTCAAAAGCTTCTCCGACTGCCAGTCCTCTCGTCCCTTTCCATCTTTTCCGGGAAATGAATAATCCAGGAACAAGCAATCCACGGGCGCAAACTCGGTCAAAAGCTCTCGCACCTGGTTAAAGAGATATTCCCGGTACTTACTCATGTCTCTGTCTTTCGCTTTTTCGCGGAATGCGCCATTCTCGAACATCGGATGGCTCCTGTCCAGCGGATACTGCGGATGGTGCCAGTCGAGGAGCGAATAATAGAAACCGATGCGGAGGCCCTCGTCCCGCATCGCTTTGACCAGCGGCTTGATCAAATCCTTGCCGCAGGGCGTGTTCGTGGCTTTATAATCCGTATATTTGGAATCCCAGAGGCAAAATCCCTCATGGTGCTTTGTGGTGATGACGAAATATTTCATGCCGGCGTTTTTAGCCGTGCGAGCCCAAGCGGCGGGATCGTAGAGGTCGGGATTAAAATGCTCGAAATATTTTTGATACTCTTCGTCCGGGATGCGTTCGAAATTCTTCACCCATTCGTGCCGCGCGGCAAGAGCATAGGTTCCCCAATGGATGAACATGCCGAAGCGCGCCTCGGTCCACCATTTCATCCGCGCTTCTTTTTGGGCTTCGGTCTCCTGGACCGCTACAGCCGGAACCGCGGACACCAACAAAAAAGACATCAAAAGGCCGGCGGCGGCCAAGCCAAAAACCCTGATGAATATTTTCCTGTGCATATGCCCTCCTTTCTTATCTTATTCTTATTCTTAATCGACCATATAGGCCTGCGGCGGATGCCGGCGCAAGGCCGCATCCACCTTTTTATCATATTCATAAACATCCTGCCAGAATTGAACGCTTCCGTCTTCAAGCGGTCAGGCCGTTCCATAAAAGACATGAACGTTGAGCGGCTCTTTTAAAGGATAGCTCTGCTCGACTCTCCTCTCCAGGCATTCTGCGATTCGTTCCGCGGTCCAGCTCTCCGGCGCATTCAACAGGAACAGGGCAAAATCCACGGGCTTGGCGATGCGAATGCAGCCGTGGCTGAACGTCCGGGTGAACTGCCCGAAATCCGATTGATAGGGTGTGTCATGGAGATACACTTCATATTTATTCGGCATCTTCATCCCCCGCTCAGACCTACGGCGGGATTTCAACCTCGGTCAATCGCTTTTGCAGGTGCTTCCGGATTTGAGACGTCAGGATGTCTTCAAGATGCGACTTTTTTTTGCAGCTCGATCCCGGCAAGGCTAAGAAAATCGACAGGAAAAGGCTTAGAGCTATAAAGCTCCAAAGGCTCTTCCTCGGCGTGCCCTTCATGTCAGGACCTAATATAATTAAAATGGCCAAAAAGGATCAACTCATAAACTGCGGATGTCGACGCTTGACTAATATAAAAGGCAAAATATAAAATGGCCGATGGACTCGATCATGACGCTTCATGTTGAAATCATCCTCGTCCTCATGGTCGCTGCTTATGCCGTCGCGAAGTGGCGCAAACTTTCCGTTGAATTGAGCATCCTCGCCTCGGCCGTCGCGGGCGGAGTCGCCGGCGCATTTCTCAACACCCCTCCCCTTGCGGAGCTTCCTCGCCATCTGATTGAAGGCTGCTTCCCCTACCTCGACGTCATGCTTGTCTTCTCCACGGCCACGATTTTTATGGCGATCGTCAGCGAATCCGGCGGCGTTAACTATGTCGTTCGCGGAACCATTCGACTCTTTTATAACAAGCGCCTCATCGCTCTGCTCATTCTCATGATCATCGTCCTTATCCCCGGCGCATTGACCGGCGCGGGAAGCGTATCCCTTCTCGTGGTCGGAGCGCCGGTCGCTCTGGCCCTTGGCTACCTGGGTGTCCCTCCGAAAAAAGTGGCCGCCATGATGTTCATCCTGGCCGGCCTCAGCGCCGCCGCTCCGCCGGTCAATATTTGGGCGATGATGCTCTGCGCCGGCACGGCCATCCCCTATGTCGGCTTTGAATTCACCCTCGGTATCCCCGTTCTCATCCTCGGGACGTTCACCGCGCTCTTCTTTGGCTGGAAAAAGGAGGGCGTCGTGGACCTGAAAACGGCGCTCGAGAAAATGCCCCAGGTGCCGAAAGGCATGAGCTGGTGGCGAGTGCTGCTCCCGTTTCTTGCGTTCTTCGGACTGGTGGTCGCCTACAGGATCTGGCCGTTTGCCACGCCGATCTTCGGCCTGCCTCTGGAATTCGCAATCGCGGCCGTCGTCGCTCTGGCCGTCAGCCCGAAAAAAATCAAAATTTTCGAACTATCCCGAAACACCATGAAGCGCCTGCTGCCGCTGCTGGCGACGATGATCGTCGTCGGCATGCTCCAGCAGATTATGACGGCGACGGGCGTGCGGGGGCTCGTTTCTTTTGCCGTGATCGGCATGAAGCTGACTCTGCTTTATATCCTGTTGGCCGTCATCATCCCCGTCTCCGAAGGCGTCCTCACCTACGGCGCCGCCGCCATCCTCGGCATCCCGCTGATCTGGTTTTTCAATTCGATCGGGCTGCACGCGACGGTCGCCATCGCCGGGCTGAGCCTGCTCTGGCCACTGGGCGACGGGCTGCCCCCCACGGCCCTGATCGGACGGCTGAGCGTCATGGTGTCCGACTACAAAGGCTCTTATTGGTCGTTCTTAAAAACGACCTGGCTGCCCTGGCTTGTCATCACGATTGTCGGAATTCTGATGATCCGCTTCAGCCACGAATTGTCGTTCCTGGTGAGATGGAGCATGTAGAGGAGGAAGGTAATGACCTTGATCATGATTCTCTATTATCTGATCAGCGCCTATCTCATCGTTATGCTCGCCTGGAATTTCATCCGCGAAAAGAAAAGCGTCAATGACATGATTCTTTATATTCTTGTGCTTATCCCGCTCGTGCTACGGATTTTGAGGATTAAATGACGAGGTCCTAACATGTCCCGAGAATGGACTATAAAATCAATCCTGATTCTGATGACCGCAGTCCTGATGGCCCTAGGCGGCGCTCCGCTCTTCAAGCACCGCCATTTTCAGATACCTGTTGTCGCCGGCCCCGGCGTGTCTAAAGTCATTAAGCTCAGTGATTTTGCGCCGAAATTGAAAGGGACGATGGCCGATGCCGACGTCTTTGTTCTTGAAGGCCGGGAGCCGGGCGGCAAAGCCCTGATTATGGCCAACACTCACGCCAACGAGCCGGAAGGGTTGCTGACGACAATCATCATGATCGAAAACGCCGAGGTGGAGAAAGGGACGCTGTTCATCATCCCCGAGTTCAACGCCAGCGCGAGCCGCAATACGAAACCCGGCGACGGCTATCCCCTGTACTTTGACATTCCCACGGACTGGGGAGCTAAAAGATTTCGCCTGGGAAACCGCGACGCTTCGCCGCTCGACCAATGGCCCGATCCGGATGTTTATATCCATTATCCCGACAGGCAGCTTTTATCCTTTATCGATGTCCGGAACACCAACCGGACCTGGCCTGGAAGGCCGGACGGACCTCTGATGGAACGCGTAACATATGCCGCCATGGAATTGATACGGAACGATAAAGTGGATATCGCCATCGACATGCATGGCGCGGAAACCATGTTTCCGGTGACAAACTGCATTGTCGCACCCGAAAAATCCGCGAAAATCGCCACCCTGGCCTCCATGACCGTCAAGGCCATGGAACGCTTCGACAATCACGTCGAGCCGTCGCCCTCCAATTTCCGCGGCCTCTCCCATCGCGAGATTGGAGATTTCTCGACCGCCATGCCATTTCTGCTCGAAGCGCCCATCCCCTTCCTCGACCAGCCGACCGGTCCGAAAACGGTTAAACTTCTGCTCGACGGCAAGGACCCTTTTCTCCTCAGCCTCTCAAAAAAGAAAAAACTATTCGTCCCCTACGACGAATCCGGATGGCCCATGGAAAAGCGCGTCGGACAGCACTGCTCTGTGACGCTGGAAATTCTCCGCCAGTTTTCCAAAAAGAACCCGGATAAAGCGATCAGGCTTCGAGGCGTGCCCCGCTATGCGGAGCTGGCCGCGGGTCACATCGGACATTATTTCCATGATCCGTCCCAAGCGGATAAAAAAAACCTTTACTACGAGTGAGCTCATTAGTTCCCTAGCGTATATTCCAAGGAGAAGGCGCGTGCCTATAAAGAAAACGAAAATCCTTGTCAGGGGAGCATTTTTTATTCTGGGACTGACCGCTGCTTTGGCCATCATCCAATTCAAAAACAATCCTGTGGGTCCGATAGATATGAATCTTCCCCACGACAACTGCACGGTCATCATGGCCGGGAAAGACGCGACAACCGACGGCTCGACGATCACGACACACACGGCGGATTGCGGAATGTGCGATTGGACCTGGCGCAAAGTGCCGGCGGCCGATCACAAGCCGGGCGAAACGCGCAAGACCTACCATATCTCCCAAACGCGGACCTGGCCTCCGCAAGAAGGCCTGAAATGGGATCTTATCAAGAAGGATTTCACGGGCCTCGAAATTCCCCAGCCGGTGCATACCTACGGCTATCTGCACGGTGTGTTCGGCTACATGAACGACGAGCAGTTGGCCATCGGCGAATCCACAATCGGCAACGTGCGCAAAATGGACAACCCCACGCCCGCTCCCAAGATGGACATCACGATGCTGACGCTTCTGGCGCTGGAACAATGCCGGACGGCACGGGAGGCCATCCAACTGATGGGCTCAGTCGCTGAAAAATACGGTTATGGCTTTGTCGACGGCGGCGAAATGCTGGCCGTGGCCGATGCGCGAGAGGTCTGGATCTTCGAGATCATGCCCGTCGGCCCGCTCTGGACGCCGCAGAGCGGAAAGCCCGGCGCGGTCTGGTGCGCGGCACGGATCCCCGACGACCATGTCAGCGTCTGTCCGAATGAATCCCGGATCGGCGAGATCGATCTCGCCAAGCCCGACTATTTCATGGCCTCGCCGAACGTAATTTCTTACGCGGTTGAAAACGGCCTCTATGACCCGAAAAGCGGCAAGCCTTTTAGCTGGAAGCGCGCCTATTCCCCGGTTGCCGGAAGCGCCGTGACGAGCGGCGGCCGGAGAGCAAGGTTATGGCGATTTTTCGATGTGGTCGCGCCGTCGCAAAAATTCAATCCCGAAACGCCGAACATGGACCTGCCGTTCTCGGTGAAGCCGGACAAGAAGATCTCGGTCCAGGAGGTCATGGCTTTGACGCGCGACAAATGCCAGAGAACTCCGTTCGACCCTGTTAAGGGGATTCGGGGCGGCCCGTTCGCCAACCCCAACTATTACCCAGCGACCCGGACGATCGGCACCAATAGAGCCGAGTACACGACCGTGACTCAATGCCGCGGCTGGCTTCCCGCGCCTCTAGGCGGAATCGTCTGGCTGGCGTGGGGAGCGCAGGACACATCGTGCTACATTCCGTTTTATGCCGGCGTCGCTAAAATTCCCAAATCCTATAATATCGGCGATCACTGGGAGTTCAATCGCGCCTCGGCGCGCTGGGCGTTCGATTATGTCGATTACCATGTCCAGGCAGCCTATGCCGATGCGATCGCGGATGTCAAAAAAGCCCAGCAGGAATGGGAAGGCGGCGCGCTCACAAAAATTCCCGAAACAGATGAAAAGGCACAAGATATTTATGCTAAGAGCCCGGCCAAGGCTGTTAAATATTTAACGAATTTCTGCCTGGACAACGCCGACAAAGCCGAGGCCGCCTGGTGGGACTTGGGCGATAAGCTTCTTGTCAAATACAACCATTTTGGATATTACGATCTAGAAAAACGTGGTCGCGAGCGCGGCAAGCCCATCCATCCGGACTTATGGAGGAGAGCCGTAGGGATG
>Ga0315282_10000711_pt1 | contig 65422 bp, 71 predicted proteins | sample YL17G07_20_MG_FD_203693 | JGI IMG/M metagenome (GOLD analysis project Ga0315282, IMG submission 203693) | Sediment microbial communities from Yellowstone Lake, YNP, Wyoming, USA - YL17G07_20 | ecosystem: Environmental > Aquatic > Freshwater > Lake > Sediment | place: USA: Wyoming | collected...
TCGGAAATGATTTATCCGATTGTGCCTTTGTTTTTAACCAATGTCTTAGCCGCACCAGTAATGATCGTTGGTTTAATTGAAGGCCTGGCCGAATCAACTTCCTGCATCCTAAAAGTTTTTTCCGGTCGCTTATCCGATCGCTTAAGGAAAAGAAAGATTTTTGTATTTTTAGGTTACTGCCTTTCGACCTCGGCCAAAGCTTTAATCGGTTTGGCTTACGGCTGGCCATTGGTGCTTATCGCTCGGTTTATTGACAGGTTTGGCAAAGGAGTACGCACCTCGGCCAGAGACGCTATGATCGCCGAATCTTCCCAGAAAGAAAAAAGAGGACTGGCCTTTGGTTATCATCGGGCAATGGATACCTTAGGAGCGGTAATCGGACCGTTGACCGCTATTTTACTTTTAGCTTTATTTAAGGGAGAGATGAGACCGATCTTCTTTATCGCCTTTATTCCCGGTTTGATCGGCGTGATTTTACTTTACTTTTTTGTTAAAGAAAAATATCATCAGCCCGTTGCCGCCAGCTTAACAAAAGTCAGTTGGAAAAATTTGCATCCATCCTATAAATTTTTTCTTTTGGTCAGTCTAATTTTTTCTCTTGGTAACAGCTCGGATGCTTTTTTAATACTACGGGCACAAAATTTGGGACTAACAGTAATGATGACCATTTTGGCTTACGTATTTTATAATTTTACTTATGCGGTTTTTTCTGCGCCAGCCGGCGTTATTAGCGACCGGATCGGACCGAGAAAAGTCTTAATCAGCGGCTTTATCATTTATACTCTAGTCTATTTTTCCTTCGGCGTGATTAACAATAGTTTTTGGCTTTGGCTGTTATTTCCGGTTTACGGCTGTTATATGGCGCTAACCGACGGAGTGGGTAAAGCCTATATTGCTAATTTAACAATAGTTGAAAATTCGGCAACCATTTTCGGGGTTTATCAGACCGCTACCGGGCTGGCTAGTTTTTTTGCCTCGCTGGTAGCCGGGTTTTTATGGCAGTATATCGGAGTTACCTCGCCTTTTATTTTCGGTGGCGTCATGGCGTTAACAGCGGTTTTGTTGTTGGTGTTTAAAAGGAACAATAAAAGTTAGAAGGTAAAATTACTCTAGATTTTTTTGTTAAAATTAAAATACTTGACATAATATTTGGACATGCTATAATATAAATAAGATTGAGTGTAGATTGAAGTTTTATCGGGTGATAGAGTATAAGCTGATGGATTTAGTCCTGTGTCTGTAGACGGACCTAGAACTAAATCCATCACTTTCTCAAAACATCACCCCCAAACAAAAACAAGCCCAAACCAACAAACAACAAAACTTCATTCAAGCATATTATTATGCAACACTCAATCTTTCATTTTGTCAAAATATAATTTGATAATAAATTTTAACTTAAAGATTCCCCTAACAGGGGATTTTTTTATTTTATGCTATAATCTAAGTAGATATAATTATTTACTTTTGATTTTAGGCTGATATGAAACTTGAGCAATTTTTAAGTAAATATCAGATAACTCTGACTGATAAAATGCTAAAAGTTTGTCAGGACGGCCTGGCGCAAATGCGCCAAAGCTTGGATTATATTCATAACGATACTCACGTAGAAGACATTATCGGTTTGCTTGATACTTTTTTTCAAAGCTCGGCCGAGGTAAAACCTGAGCAGGTTAATTTTAATATCTTATTGCCGGCGATTTGCTGGCATGATATCTGGAAGGCTAGACGGCAACAAACCGCTAATTTATTAAAATTTAAATTTGAACAATATTGGGACGGTGTCGGTTCGACTCTGATATTTAAACGGTATGCCAGACGGGAAAAGATAGCTAAAGCGCTGACCAAAGAAATTAGCTTTGCTATTTTACATCATGGCAGTTTACTGTTTAATTTAAGTAAATCGCGCCGACAGAAATATCATCATGCGGAAGCCCGTTTAGTTGACGATCTGGATAGTTTGGATTTCTGGAACATGAAGCGTTTAAAATATGCTGAAAGTAAATATCTTGATCAAGACGATAAATTCCATAATCCCAAACTAATTCCTATAGTCAATTGGGCTTACAACAAATTTTCCGAAGAAATAACCAGTTTTAGTTTTCAATGGTCAAAAGAGGAATTTATGAAAAGAAAAGACGCTATCTTAAAAAGAGCCAAGGAAGTTATAGAAAAGAATAAAAAATAATCATTAATTTTAAGAATGGCATAATTTTTACCCCGGCATAGAATCTAACCTCGAGAGTCACGTGCTTCCGAGGTTTTTTCGTTATTGCCTTCGGCAACCCGCACTACAAATGCGGGACATACGAATTTACGTTGCGGCAGAGTCTCCCCGCATTTTGCGGGGGACTCTGCCGGAAAGACAACTGGCAGAGTCCCTTTCCTGGCGTCAAGGAGACTCTGCCACAACGGAAATGCGGGACATACAAATAACGCCCCGTGCTCTTGGCACAGGCGGTAGAGCAGTAGCTTCCTGCAGGGTAAACGCCCTGCAGTGTAGTATATTCGCATTTTACAATTTAGAGTAAAAAATTTTTTCAAAATTAAAGCGAAATGTTATAATGAAAGAACTTATGATGGTTAGAATTATTATTACAACCTTAGTAATTTTTTCGGTAGCTGCCGCGTTTTCGCTTAAGTCGGCGCTGCTAGCCGCAGACGATACTGCCGCCAATGCTGCCAAACTGCAACAACAATCAGAGCTACAATTGCAACTAAAGCAAGTTGAAGAGCAAATCACCCAATATGAAAAAGAATTAACTACGATCAAGGGCCAAAAAAATACTTTACAGAATAAAATCAACCGGCTAAAAAAACAGCGGGACAAATTAAATTTACAGATTAAGCAAACCAGGTTAAAGATTGAAGATTTGGATGGAAAGATAACCGCTACCCGCATCGCTATCGACCGAGCCATAATTAAAAGCGATCAATTTGAAGAACAAATCGGACATATTTTGGAGTTAATTTATGAACATGATAATTACCCTTTGTTCTACACCATAGTTAATGGCGGTAATTTATCAAGCATTATCGCGGAAATGGAAAATTATAACCAAATTCTTCGTAGTTTAAGAGGGCTACTTAATCAAGTTAAAGATATTAACGAGCAGCTAAACCAAGAAAAGCAAACATTAGTCGGGCAGCAGGATGAAGTGGAAAATTTATTAGCCATAGAGAATCTGCAGCAGCAAGACCTAACCGATTCAGTCAGCCAGCAAAATAGCCTGCTTAAGCAAACCAAAGGTAAAGAAAGCAATTATCAGAATGCCTTGGCCGATTCAAAAAAGCAAGCCCAAGCTATTCGTAACCGGCTTTATCAACTGCTGGAAGTGACCACGCAGATAACTTTCGGCCAGGCCGTGGAAATTGCTAGCTGGGCTTCAACGCAAACCGGAGTGCGCCCGGCTTTTTTACTAGCCATCTTGACGCAGGAATCCAACTTAGGAAAAAACGTCGGTACCTGCAACCGTCCGGGCGATCCGCCGGAAAAAAGCTGGAAAGTGGTAATGCAGCCGACGCGCGATCAGCCGGCTTTCCTCAAAGTTACCAGTGAATTGGGCATGAATCCGGACATCACGCCCGTCTCCTGCCCGATGCGCGATAAAAACGGCGAGCGCCTCGGCTGGGGCGGAGCCATGGGACCGGCGCAATTTATTCCTTCTACTTGGCTTGGTTACCGCGATAAGGTGGCGGCTGTCACGGGCAAGACCGCCAACCCCTGGGATATTCGCGACGCTTTTTTAGCCGCGGCCATTAAATTAGCGGCCGGCGGCGCTACTTCGCTCAGCGGCGAATGGGCAGCGGCCATGCTCTATTTTTCCGGTTCAACTAATACCAAATACCGTTTCTACGGCGATAGCGTAGTGGCGCGAGCCGAAGATTATCAAAGCGATATTGAGCAGTTAAGTAAGTAACTATTGCTGATTGGCGTCAGGTCAGAGTTTGGCCGTTTTTGGCCGGGGGCACTTTTGTAATCAGAAAAAACCTTAATCGCCGCCCACTAGGGTGGTTTTTTATTTCGGGGGTGATTAGGTTGACATAATCAGAGAAAAAAGTTAAACTAAACTGTTGGTTTTTTTATATGGTTTTAAAATGATAAATATGATAAATTTTAAATTGTAAATATTGTAAATAGACAAATTTTTAGATAATTTTGGATCTTTGAAAAAAATTCATCAAGGAGGGGCAAATGAAGAAAAAAATCCGAGGCAAAGTTTGTCTAAAGAAAAAAAACGTATTGGTAGTTAAGCCGTTAAGTCCGAGACAAAGCCAGATGGTAGTCGAGTATTTTCCGTTTATAGAATATCTTGCCAAAAGATTAGTTCAACGCCTGCCACTGCATTGCCGAATAAACGATTTAATTTCAGTCAGCGTCTTCGGATTGGTTGATGCCTTAAATAAGTTTAATCCTGAAAAAGGAGCCAGGTTTAAAACTTATGCGGAATTCCGGATAAGAGGCAGTATGTTGGAATATTTGCGAGACAACGGTACCCAGGTGCATCTACCAAGGTCAGTATTTGTTTTTATCAATCAATTAGGAAAAGTGACCCGAGAGCTTGAGAAAAGCCTAATTAGGGAACCGAGGGAAGAGGAAATTATCATGGCTATGGGAATGTCAGAGAAGAGATTTTATAAGTATCAGCTATTTGCTAGCCATGATACAATTTCTTGGAACGAATATATAGAAAGTTTAGTATCTCCAGGTCCTGAAGATGAGCTAATAAGACGGGATGGTTTTCTAGGGAAAGCCCGGGAACAAATCAAAGCTCAATTTGGTTTATCTTCGTGCGATAACAGATTTGAAGGTATTTATACGGGGATAGAATGGATAGCAGAGAGAATTCTTTGTATTTCAGCTTTGTCTGATAAAACATTATATTGTTTTTATCAATTAATTTGGCTTTCAAAAACACCTAAGGATATTGCCTCTGCTTTTAACGATAATTCCAATTTGGTCTGCCAGTTAGTAAAAAGAGCCAGGGATGAATTAAAGAAACCACGAAACCTGATGATAATCAAAGATTTTTTAAATGGCAAAGAAACAATAGATGTGCGAGCGATTTTTCTAGCCGAACCTAAAAGAAACTTCGCGGGAATTATAAGTAAAATTAGAGCAGACCTGTCAGCAGCTAAGCAGGCAAATTAGATAAGTTTTTACCGTTTAATGGTTGACATAGACAGGACAATACATTAAGGTTTTTATTAACAAGCTAAAAAATTAAGGAGGTAGTTAGCGTGGCAACTTATATTTTTACCGGCAAAGTTTCTGAAGATAAAGTGGCAAAAGCTCTGGGCATGAAACAAAAGGAAGTTGGCCTTTGGTTCAAAGGTAAAATCATGGCAGTTTTATTCAAAGTAAAAAAAGCCAGAAAAAAAGTTTTAGCCATGACTACTACATCTAACGAGCTTTTTCCTTGGAATAAACTTCTAACAGAGTCAGGGCTAGACTTTAAAAAAGTAACGGGATCTCGAAGAAGAAAGGTTACTCAATGAGCTTTGGCAAACCTACCAAAGCTCTTTTTTATTATAAAAAAATTAGGGGATTTAACTTAATTAATTCTTCATACTCATAGATTATAATGATAAATAATTAATTTATTAATTTAGAAAGGAGAAAGAATCAATATGCTTAATTTAAATTCTTTAATTTTATTTACCGATCGGCCCAAAGAATTAACGGAGTTTTATAAAAAAGTATTGGCTAAGAAAGTCGCCTGGTCAGGCGGTGGTTTTAACGGCTTTGAAATTGGTGACGGTATGTTAATGATTGGACCGCATGATAAGGTGCATGGTAAAAATAACAATCCAGAAAGGTTAATTTTTAATTTGGAGACTAAAGACGTTAAAACCGAATTTGAGCGGATAAAAAAACTCGGCGCCAAAGTTATTGCCGAACCGTATCAGCCGCCAATGGACGATGGCGAGGAGTTAATCGCCACCTTGGCCGATCCTGATAATAATTATTTTCAGTTGGTCTCACCCATGGAATAACAGTCGGGTTAGATAAAAAACCGTTAAAAATATGCCATTAATTAAGCAAACTTATAAAATCAAAGCGCCGATAAAAAGAGTTTGGGCAGCCTTAGTTGATCCTAAAGAAATCAGCGGTTGGGGAGCCGGGTCGGCTAAAATGAGCGCTAAACCAAACGCTAAATTTTCTTTATGGGCAGGTTCAATTTATGGTAAAAATCTTGAGGTGGTGGCTGAAAAAAAATTAAAGCAGCAGTGGTTCGGCGGCGACTGGCCCAAACCATCTTTGGTTGAAATTTTTTTAAAAGAACGCGGTGGCATAACTGAAATTAGATTAATCCATAAAGATCTGCCTAGAGATGAATTAAAAGCGATTACCCAGGGTTGGAAAGATTATTATTTCGGACCGATGAAAGAATATTTAGAAAAGAAAAAGCAGTAAATTTTAAATAAAACTATTTTATGGTTATAGACTGAAGTTGCAATTACCTCATTATCAAAAAACCGTCTCACCAGAGGACCGCAGCTAATTATTTTTAATATAAATCACCCCGCTACTAGCGGGGTGATTGGTATAGCAAACGGTGCCGGTACTGATTGACAAATCCCTAGATTTACTTTAATTATAATTATGTAATTATCTCAGCTTATGAATAGTCAAAAATCGGTTGAAAGTTTAGCTTCAACCCAGAAAAAGTCAGCTGACTCGCCCTTCCGTTCCATCGTAGCAAAAGACCCATCGACTTCACTGCGCTTGCCGCAGCTAGCCTCGCCGTTTTCCTATCTTAGCGCGCCCCTGGCAGTCTTGTTAGTGGCCATTGTCCAATATAGTTTATTACCCGAACCAGCTTTGGCGCCTTTTGTTTTTTTCTTTCCCGCCATCTCCTTAGTGGCTTTTTTAGGAGGTTTACTGCCGGGTTTGCTGGCCGTTATTTTATCGGCTTTAGTTAGCAATTTCGTATTAATTGAACCTCATTGGTCATGGTCATTGTCATATCAGGCATTAGTGGCGACTTTTTTCTTTATAATATCTTCAGCTGTTTTAGTTTTGCTGTCCGTTTATTTTAGAAGAGTGCTTGTTAATTTTAACCGCGCTATTAGCGAACGCCAACAGGCCGAAGAAGATGTTAGGCAGGCTAACGAGGAGTGGAACAGAACCTTTGATGCCATATCTGATTTGACCTTTATCCAAGATAAAGATTTCAACATAGTTAAGGTAAATCGTGCTCTGGCCACCATCCTTAATTTGAAGCCAGAAGATATTATCGGTAAGAAATGCTATGAAGTACTGCATCAGTCTAATAAACCCTGGGCAAGTTGCCCTTTTGAGAAGACCAGAGTTGATAAGAAACCTCATACTGAAGAGGTGTTTGATCCGGCAATCGGTCTTCCGTTGTTAGTTACCACCTCGCCTATTTTCGGCGAACAAGGCGAATTCCTCGGTAGCGTTCATATTGCCAAAGACATTACCGAGCGCCAGCAGGCGGAGGAGGCGTTGCGCCAGAGCGAGGAGAGGATGAAAAGATCGCAGCAGATTGCGCATCTGGGCAGCTGGGAACTTGACCTCCTAAGTAACAAGCTCACCTGGTCAGATGAGGCCTTCCGCATTTTCGGCTTAGAGCCGCAGGAATTTGGCGCAACCTATGAGGCCTTCTTGGAAGTAGTACACCCGGATGACCGCCAATCGGTAGATGCTGCTTATTCGGCATCGCTCAATCAAGGAAAAGATGCTTATGAAATAGAGCACCGTGTGGTAAGAAAATCAAACGGTGAGCTGCGCCTAGTGCACGAAAAATGCCAGCATCTTAGGGATGAAACCGGCAAAATTATCCGCTCAATCGGCATGGTCCATGACATCACTGAAAGGAAGCTGATGGAAGAGCGTTTGCGGCTGGAAATGGTTAAAGCTGAAACTCTGCTGGCCAGCATCGGCGATGGTATCGTAGCGATTGATCAAGCAGGGAAAATATTATTTATTAACCACGCCTTTGCTGATTTAGTTAAAAAAGACAGAATTGATTTGTTAGGCAAAAATTTAGATGAGGCGGTGCCGTTAGAAGACGAACGGGGTAGGCGATTGCCTTTGGACTCACTACCGATTTATCTTGCTTTAAATAGCGGTATTAAAGTTAGTTTTAATCTTCCTTCTCCAACTTATTATCTTCACCAAGATCATAATTTAATCCCTTTGGCCATTACGGCCACGCCGGTAATTTTAGATAATGAAACCATCGGCGCGATTGCGGTCTATCGCGATATCGCACGAGAAAAAGCGATTGATCAAGCCAAAACCGAATTTGTTTCTTTGGCTTCCCATCAATTGCGCACACCGCTCTCGAGCATCGCTCTGTCAACCGAGCTATTACTACGAGGCGTGGCTGGCGAGATTGACCCAGAGCAAAAAAAATATTTAAGTGAAGCTTATAACTCCACTAAAATTATGGCAGAGTTAATTAAAGTGCTGTTAGATATTTCCCGAATTGAACTGGGCACTTTTACGATTCAATTAGAGCCGATTAATTTACCGGAAAGCCTTGATTATCTGCTTGATGAATTAAAGTTGCAATTTGATAGTAAGAAATTAACTTTGCATAAGAATTATGAAACCTCCACAATAATTCAATTTGATAAAAATATTTTGCGAACCACTATAGAAAATCTAGTTACCAATGCCATTCGTTATACTGCCGAAGGCGGAGTCATTACCGCTAGTTTGGAGAAACAAGACAAAGAAATTTTAATAAAAATTGCGGATAACGGTTGTGGCATCCCCGAAAAAGACAAAGATAAAATATTTAGCAAATTATTTAGAGCGGAAAACGCTAAGTTGATTAGCGCTGACGGCACCGGCTTGGGGTTGTATTTAGTTAAATCACTGCTGGATAAAGTCGGTTCGCGTATCTGGTTTAAATCGGAGTTAGATAAAGGCACTACCTTTTTTGTCGCCATTCCGACTACTGACGAAGTAAAACAAATTTGCCATGACTAAAATTTAAATTTTTAAGCCATAAAAAATAGACCGTTTATCGGAAAAGAGTCTATTTTTTATTAGAGAAACCGTTGGTATGTTTGGTTAACCTGTATATATCTTACTAATGCTTAAAGCGGTAGCCAATGCCTCTGACCGTTTCTAATATTTCTCCCCGTTGATCACCTAACTTTTTCCTTAGATTATTGATATGGACGTCAACCACGTTACTAAAAGAATCAAAGGCAAAATCCCAAAGACTGGCGGTTATTTGTTCCCGATTAACCGCCTGGTTAGCATGGCGCATTAAATATTCCAGCAAACTAAATTCTTTTAGCGTCAGCTTTATTTCTTCATCATCCAGGTAAACTTTTCTAGTGGTGGCGTTCAATTTAATCTTAGCAAGTTTAAGTTCGGCCGGAATTACCGCTGCTGGCCGTCGCAAAACCGCACGAATTCTGGCCAGTAGCACCTCAAAGGAAAATGGTTTAACCACATAATCATCGGCGCCGGCGTTTAAACCGTCAATTATCTCATTTTTGCCATCGCGGGCGGTTAAAATTATGATGGGAGTGGTAATATTTTTGGCTCTGGCTTCCTTACAGATTTGAATACCGTCTTTGTATGGCAGCATAATATCTAACAGAACCAAATCATAATCTTCATGAAGTAATTCAAGTCGTGTTTGACCAGCTTTACCATCTAAAACATAATCAGCGGCAAAGCCCTCGGCTTCTAAGCCGTTTTTTATTAATTTAGCTAAATTTTCTTGGTCTTCTATAATTAAAATTCTCATAGAGCAAGCTTTAAAAATCTTATTTTATCTTTAGTATATACTAGACTTATTTTTTTGCCAAGAGTAATTGTTAAGTAAAATTTATTTTAAATAATATTAGACGAATTAGGCCCTGCTGTCAGTTTTAAAATAAATTTACCCACTTTCTTAATAGAATTTTAATCTAGTTGAGTTAAAGTAGAGGTTATAAGTTTAAGACCTTAATAAAATTAAATAAAAGATATGTACATTCCTATACAGGCTTGTTTTATCATCAGTTTGCCTAAGACTATTTAAATAAGCAGGTTAAATTAAACAAACTTCGTTTTTTATGATGCGACTTAACAGCACGGTTTTTAATAATAATCAACATCTGCCGGAACAGTATACCTGTGACGGCGAGAATATAAATCCACCTTTGACCATTGCCGAGGTACCAGAGCAGGCAAAAAGTTTGGTTTTAATCGTAGAAGATCTGGATGCCTTGATGGGGATCTGGGTGCATTGGTTGCTGTTTAATATTAATCCCACCACCACCACGATTGAGGCCAACAGCCGCCCTGTCGAAGCTGTACCCGGCTTAACCGGCTTTGGCTCAACCGACTACGGTGGGCCTTGCCCCTCGAACGGCACTCATCGCTATTTATTTAAACTTTATGCGCTTGATCTTAAATTACAGTTGCCGGCTGGGATAAATAAAGAAACTTTGGAAGAGGCCATCAGGGGCCATGTTATAGCGCAAACTCAACTAATCGGTTTATATCGTAGAAAATAACAATGAGACAAAACTAATCATTATAATTTATTTACTTAAATTTATGCCAAATAAAAAGGAGAATCTTCTGGTTTTATTCTCGGTCAATGAGAGTAAAATAGAAAATTTGTACAAATCGTATTCACTTAAATTTCCCAGCCATAGAAGATTATGGAATAAATTGGCGGTAAAAAAAAGATATCAGGCGGAAATTTTAAAAGATTTAAGTCTAAGATTTGACCAAGACAATTTTTTTAACATGAACGGCTATTCGCTGCAAATCTTAAGCTATGTCAGTAATTTTATTGACGAGCAGATAAAAAAATTAAAATTAGGAAAAATTTTTTTACAAGAAGCGCTAATAGTGGCCTTGCGGCTAGAGCGATCATTAAAAGAAAAGGAGTCGGTGGAAATATTTGAACCAAGACATGATGATGTTGTCAGGACTTTTAAAAGGTTAAATCAGGATACCAATCAACATGTTAATCTATTAATTAAAGCTTATAATAGAGTAATCTAAAAAATCTATGGCAGAACAAACAACCATGCCTCAAGCCGAACAACCAAGAAAAAAGATGAGCGGTGGCATGATTATCATGGCGGTAGTGATTATCATCATTGTCGGTACCGCCGTCATTTACTTAATTAATAAAACCGCACCAAGCCAGCAGCAAACACCTGAGTCGGCCACTAGCCAAAACATTAATCAGCCAAGTAATCTTGGCAATAATGTCACCAGCCCAACGGCCGAAGCAGAAGCTAAAACTTTTAACATTACGGCTGTTCCTTATAAATTCTCTTTAACTGAAATTAGAGTGTCAAAAGGTGATCGGGTGAGAATTAATTTAACCGTGGATCAAGGCATGCATGATTGGGTGATTGACGAGTTTAATACCCGGACTAAAGTACTGCAAGCCGGGCAAAGCGATTCCATCGTCTTTACCGCTGATAAAGCCGGTAGTTTTGAATATTACTGCAGTGTTGACGGTCATCGGCAGCTGGGTATGGTAGGAAAGTTGATCGTGGAGTAGGGTTCTTTGATAAAACAGAGCAAAAATAAATAACCGCACTATACTCTATAGTGCGGTTATTTAGTTAGGATTAGTGCGGTTATTAATTTGAGGGTTTGTAAAAGGTATTGCGTTTATTGCCAAATCTGACTAACCGGCCTTGACCAACCAATATTTTTAAGTATTTTAATGCCTGCCGGTCATGCACTCCAGTCAGTCTTTCCACCTCATCGTTAGTAATCTTTTGCTTCTCTAAGGCATAAGCCATAATTTTTTCTAAATTGGCTGCCATCTTCTGTTGCTTTATTTGCCGCGCCTCAAAAAGTTTTTCTTTAAGTTTTGCCATTAGGCCAATGCCCAGACCAGTTACTGCCGGTTCGGTGGCAGCGGCAGCTGGCGGCGGCTTGGGCGGAACAGGAGTTGAAATTGGCGTGGCAGGTTCAGCTAGTGGTTCTGACTTTGGTGGAGCGAGCGGTGGCGATACCAAAACAGTTTCATCAGTTGTTGAAACTTGACCAGCAGGAGTCGGTACAGTTGATTCGGGCGTGGTTGGTACTGGTTCGACTGATGGCTCCGCCGTAGATGGACTGGCCTCGGTTGTCTCCGGCTCACTCGGTACTGCCGCATCTTGTGCATTTTCCTTGACGCTGTCTTCAGTTGTATTTATTTCTTCAGTCATAAGTATAGTATAACACAAGCGTTTGACAGAATGAAATAATTATGTTAACCTTATTGGTTGGTCTTTAAATTCAAACAAGGAGGGTAAAAGTGAAAACTTTAGTAATTGGAGATTTTGAGACGTTGTACGGTACTGATGCCAAGCCGGGGAAAATTGCTTGGCTAAAAGAACGGGGGATAGCTATTCACGGAGTACAGGTCATCAGTTTAATCGATGACTTAAAACCTGCTAATTTAGTGAATTTATTTGAAAAACTAAAAAAATTAACCGAGCTTGGACTGGAGCGCATATCGGTGGCGCTGCTGTGCTGGCCCAAGGTTAAAACAGTGGTAGCCGGGAAAACCACTGAAGTAGCAGCCAGTACTTTTTTAACCGAAGACTTATATAGTTATGCCCTGGGCGTTTGTATCGCCCTGCAAAAGTTATCTCGCCATGTCAGTATGGTAGATATTTCTTATCATCCGATGTTAACGGTGCCTAAAGAATTCGTCGTGATGATCGATCCGATTTGGCACCAAAAGTTCTTATTAAATAGTGAGTTGACCAGGCGCAACGAATTTAGATTATTAATGGCTCATTATAATTTTGACATTGCCATAAGTATTGAGAATGAGCCTATGACAAGTGACCGGTGGGGTAATTTAGTCCACACTGGTAACCGGCTTTGGTCAGAAAGCGTGGATCAGCTTCCGGAAGGTTGGGGAGTAACTGCCGATATTCAACATTGCGCCATGGCTCTACACTGCGCCAATAACCCGAATTTTCATTGGGACTTCCCGCTAAAAGATTCGGCTGCCAAAGCTACTTGGGAGGCGCAATTTCAAGCGCTTCGTCGGGTAACAGGACCGCTCACTTTTCACATTAGCCAGATGGTTGACCCTGTTTTACATATAAGCCCGCCACTAGATTTTAGCAACGCTTTGATGGATTGGGGAAAAATAACTACTTTGCTCCGGAAGTTAGACCAGGAGCGAAAGGGTAATGTCTGGTATGGCATAGAAATTGACGGCGGTCATATCTACCCCGAAGGCTATGAGCAAGAGCTGGTTTCTCTAAAGATATCAAGAAAAGAACCTTACCAACTTAAATAAAATAAAAGTTTCAATTAAAAGTCATGACTTACCCTCATGACTTATTTTTTTACTCTTTAAACTAAATCGAAATAGTTTTGTATAGTTAACAAGATAAGCGTTTGACAGAATGAAATAATTATGTTAGTTTGGCTTATTGGTCTTTTTATTATTAAATTCACAAAATTTGCTAAATGGAGGTAAGTAAAAATGATAACTTTCGGAGAAGTTTTACAAGCTTTAGAAACGCAAAAAAGTTTGTTTTTTCGGGGTCCACAATCAAGGAAGCCATATAAGGTAAAAGTAAGCGAGATAATGGACATTTTTCCGAAGCATGATAAGCAGAAACGACGGCCTTCTCCAGGGTATGTAAAACAGTTAGATTCTCAAGAGGTAGCAGACGCAAATGTCAGGATCGTCTTTACCAACGGTGAAGTTGATGCGTCTTGTTTGCGTTTTCTTTTTGCTTCTTGGGATAAAGCCGCCGAAGATAAACCGATTCGCCAACCCCAATGCAATTGTGGCGATCCTAATTGTAAGGACTGGCGGCATTGGTATCAAATGTCCCGGGCGGCTAAAGCATTAATGTTGAAAGAAAACCCGACTTATGGCGAAACCGATGTTGGTGGAGGAGTCATTGTAAATCGACCTCCTATTATCCCCGGCGGCTGGGGCTATTGGGAAGCGATAGCCGAGCAACAACAGGCCAAGATTTCTACCGGCGAGCCAATCGCTTGTTCGTCCTGCAACTGGCAGGGCAAGACCAGCCTATGCAAAAAAGTTACGGACGATCAAGACGAAAACCTGATTTGTCCCAATTGCGATGCAATTTTAGAATAAAAGGAGGTAGAAGATGGAATTAAAAAAAGAATCTACTATTATTTCAGTAATGATCTTTATTGGTGTAATGGGGACTGGTTTATGTTTTGTAGCAATCGTGGCCTTGTCAATGTTTAATCTTTTTGGCTACGATGTAAGAGAAATTGTAGAGTGGATAGGCCAGTTCTTTTTGCTCTTTTTGCTGTTAGCGGTGCTGGCAATAGATTTGCGACGACGAGAACGGAAGCGCGTTTTCATACGCCAGATGATTTGGAAAAGGAAATAACATAAGGGAGGAGGATATGAGACATCAGACCGATGATCCGGCTGAACGTGCGGCTTCAATAACCGATAACGCGGCCGGAAAAGTATGGGAAGAAACCGGAGATTATGACAAGTGGTATATCTGCTGGCAAGAGATATACCGCAATGCTCTTATAGAATTATGTCCTCAAAACGTTTGATAAGGGTTACTTCTGCTAACCCTTTTTTTATTTAATAAAAAGTTGAAAATCAAAAGTCATGACCAACCCTCATGACTTATTTTTTTATAGCAAAAAATAAAACACCCCTTGCTTATGCCTATCTTTTGGCAGGTAGTTCGGGGTGGTTTCGGGGTCAGTTATTTCAGGTTAAAGTTTTCTTTCCATTTTTTAATTTCTTTTTTCATTTCCTCTTTTTTGAGGATGGCGTCAATATTTTTCTCTGTTTCTTCAAATTTTTTGAACCAGGTGCCGAGTTTATAAACCGTAATTTCGTACTGTAAATCCTCACTGTTAATCCTTTTGTCTTGTCGATAAATAGAAGCCTTAAAAACTAGGAGGTCTTGATCATGGACAGATAAAGAGTAGTCGATAGCTAGGTTGACCCAGTCTAGTTCTTTACAAACATTAAGTCCATTAGATGTTTTAGCGCACCCGCTATCCCAAAGTTGTCTTAATTTTTCATAAACGATTTGCACTCTTTCAACCAATCGCAATTCTTTCGCTTCGGTAATTCTTGCATCGCTTAACGCCTTGAGCCGTTGCCATTCCGTCTGCAACTGTAATGGATCTTGAGCTTGAGCCGTGGTCTTTACAAAATTCGCCAAAAACATGGCCAGAAAGAAAAATACGACAACCGGTAAAATCTTTTTCGTTTTCATCCGTAAGGTCCCTCCCTTTTAAAGAATTTAAAAAAAGCAATGGTCTTTTAATGGATTTTACATATCTAGTTTAGGCATGGTTTTACCCGGAATTTTAGGTTTTACTTTTTCTGGCGGTGGCTCTTCCTCCAGTTCTTTTATTAATTGTTCTCGCAACATCATGATGGCAGTAATTTCCTTCATTTTATTAATACTCTCTTTTTGTTTTTGCAGTGAGTTTCGTAGTTTCTTTTTTTCCTTCAGAGGTAAATTTTCTTGTGAAACGCAACTTTCGGCCTGGTTAATTAATTTTATAGCTTCTTCAAAATAACTAATTGCCAGAAGATATTTTTTTTGTTCTACGTATTTATCCGCCTCCTCTACCAGTGAATTCGCCTGAAAGACATAAATTAGACTCTCAATTAATTTTTGGCCTTTGTTTTGAGCTAAAACTTTAGTTGGAAAATCAAAACTATTGGTTTTTAATTCCGGTAGAAATACCAATATTGCCAAAGAACAAAAAATCAATAACTTCTTTTTCATTCTACCCTCCTTATGCCAGTATTTTCAATTACTTTAAATGACAGCAAGTTAATGAATTATAATGAGATTAGCATAATTTTTTGACCAAGTCAATTACCGATTAAAGCTGTTAACCGCATTTTGCTCCTTTGACTAGCTAGAAGACAAGTCTATAATGCGGTTTTTTTTATTACCTTTCATTATCCCCCAGAAGGAAACTATAATGTGCTAAAAATATAACTTAGAGATAATTATATTTATTGAAAATTAAAGAAAAAAATGATAAAGTTAGAGTGTAAATAATTTTTTAATATTATTAATCAATGAAAATATTGGTGGTTTTTTATTCGCGCACCGGCACAACTAAAATAGCGGCGCAGCAAATCGCCAGAGAGCTTAACTGTGACCTAGAAGAAATAATAGATTTTAAAAACAGACAGGGCGTCTCAGGTTATCTGTTGGCCGGTCGTGACGCCATGCTTAAAAAATTAACGAACATTAAGAAAATAGAAAAAGAGTTGCCTGGTTACGACTTAATAATTATCGGTACGCCGATTTGGGCCTTTGATATGTCGGTTCCAATCAGGACGTTTATTGTTAGTTACAGGAATCATTTTAAAAAGCTGGCATTTTTTTGTGTCATGGGCGGTTCGGGCGACGAACGCGTTTTTTTAAATATGGAAAAGTTAGCTGGTTTTAAACCGGTGGCGAAATTGGCATTGAAGGATTTTCAAGTCAGACAAGGCGAGTATGATAAGCCAATCAAACAATTTATCAAACAAATAAAAAATTTAATTATTAGCTAATCATTATAAAATAACTGAATTTTATGGAACAAATTGAAAAAAATATCGGAAAATTTAAGGAGCATGGTACAAAAATTTCTCAAGAAGTCAAACAAAAAACTTTGGGCTTCGTCATTACCGCTTTTGGGCTGGTGGCAGGACTGGCTTGGAATGAAGCCATTCAGGCCATAATCAGACAAATTTTTCCGCTTGACAAGAATTCGGTAGTAGCTAAGATAATTTATGCTGTTCTGATGACTTTACTGTTAGTAGTCATGACTGTTTATTTAACTAAATTCATCGGTGCAGATAAAGACAAGGAAGAGAGTAAATAAAATTTATGAGAGCAGCAGCCAGAAGCAAGGTTGGTGGCAGACGCGGCAATCCGGCTTATCGCACGCCGTCCAGTTTTCGCTATCGGAAAGCTCTTTCAATCACCAGGTACAAAATTAAAAGATGACTAGGAAAAGGAGGTGTAAAATGGCGGTATTACAAGATTTTATTTTTAAGAAATTTGTAAAATTAGTTGCCAAAGAAATTGTTAAAATTGATTCGGTCAAAATTATTAATCAGACGTTTAAAAAGGCTGAAATTTTATCCGTCAGCTGTGAATTGAATTCACGGGCATCTAAAATTGCCGAGATAATAAGCGGACTAGATGTACATGATAAAACCACAATTATTAAAGAAGCGAGAAAGCTACGTTCTAAATGGAGGAGAAAATAAAATTATCACTAAGATTCATTTAATAGGGCAGATTTTCTGCTCTTTTCTTTTTGGTAAATTTAGTATACATTTTAATTAATGGTAATAAACTAGGTTAGTAAATTTATGAAAGTTAAAAAGAGACAGTGGTTAAAAGTGTATATTTTTTTACTGATTATCAGCACGGCTTTTATTGTGGGGAGTTTAGGCTACCTGGCCGTAACCTCTAAAAATAAAAATAATCTTAAAGTCCAAGCTATAAACCAAATTATCCCGCCTTATTATTCACCAGAAGTTTTTCAAAAGCCGAAATTTATCGGCAGATTACCTCAGGCTACCACAGCCTCGTCGACCGTGCCATCCTATAAATATGTTAGATTGCCGATTTTAATGTATCATTACATTGAATATACGCCGGAAAAAGCCGATTTGATTAGAAAAAGGCTGACGATTAACCCAACAATTTTCGAGAAGCAACTGATGACGCTTAAACAAGCCGGTTATCAGACTTATTTTGTGCGCGATATACCGAATATTCTATCCGGCAGTTTAAAGCCAGCTGAAAAAAGTTTAGTTTTAACTTTTGATGATGGCTACAAAGATTTTTATACAATTGCTTTTCCTTTACTAAAAAAATATCAGATGAAAGCTACCGTTTATATTATTTATGATGCTATTGGCGGCCAGGCCTATCTTGATAGTGAACAAATTAAGGAACTAATCAGCAGCGGTTTAGTAGAAATCGGCTCGCATACGCTTGATCATGTTTATTTATCTAAAATGCCGTTGTCTTTGGCTGATAAACAGATTAAAGAGAGCAAACTAGAGCTGGAAAAAAAATTTAAAATTAAGGTCAGTACTTTTGCTTACCCTTATGGCGCATTTTCTACAGAAACTATGAAATTGGTGGAGCAAGCCGGTTATACTGCCGCCGTTTCGGTCATAGCAGGCAGACTGCAGTCGGAAGAAAATCTGTTTTATTTGTCTAGGTTACGCCCGAGTGACCGTTCCGGCCCGCAATTAATCAATTTTATTGAAAAAATAAAAATTTAGGCCGTAAATCGTATAAATTAGTGTACCCTTTTATTAATCAATTAAAGCTGTATAATATAAGTAACTTAAATGAAAATATGAAACCAATAAGTTTGATAATCATCATAATTATAGCTGCTTTATTGGTGGTTTTCGGCTTGAGATTATTTTCTGGTGAGGATAATTGGATCTGTCAAAACGGGCAGTGGGTTAAGCACGGTATGCCCAGTGCACCAATGCCAACAACTGGTTGTGGCGAAGTTAAAGAACAACCGGAAATTATTGTCACCAACCCCCAAGCCAATCAATCTGTTACCAGCCCGCTAGAAATTCAAGGTCAAGCCAGAGGCAGTTGGTTTTTCGAAGCGGTATTTCCGGTCGGATTGATAAATGACCGAGGTCAAGAAATTGGTCATACTCAAGCCCATGCCACCAGCGATTGGATGACGGAAAATTACGTGCCGTTTACCGCTGAAATAATCTATGAGGCTACGGCTACCAGTAGCGGTTGGTTGGTTTTTAATAATGATAATCCTTCCGGACTGCCGGAAAATAGTAAAGAGTTTAAAGTGCCGGTAGTTATAACACCGACACCGGCGCTGATTAAGGTTAAAGTTTATTTTAGTAATGATAAGTTAGACCCATTAGTTACTTGTTATAAAGTTTTTCCGGTGGAAAGACAAATTCCCGAAACCCAGGCTGTTGCCAGAGCGGCTTTAGAGCAATTGTTGGCCGGTCCGACCGAACAAGAAAAAGTCCAGGGATATATGACTAGCATAAATCCAGGCGTGAAAATTCAAAAATTGGAAATCATCCAGGGCGTGGCCAAAGTGGATTTTGACGAAACTCTGGAAAGAGCAGTGGGCGGTTCCTGTCGGGTGACAGCCATTCGTTCGCAAATTACCCAAACTCTTGAACAATTCCCAACAGTGGAACAGGAAGTCATTTCCATAGATGGCAGAACGGAAGATATCTTACAACCCTAACTAAATCCGAATTGATCCGAATATTTTATCCGGATTATTAAAAGGAGGGATATGCTAAAAAATAAAAATATTTTATATCCAGAATTATCATATAAACTTAATAATTTATTTTATAAAACACATAATAAATTAGGCAGATATCGTAATGAAAAACAATACGCTGATTATTTTGAACTATTATTGAAAAAAAATGAGCTTATATATGAAAGAGAACTTGAATTATTAATCTCATTTGATGGGGAAAAGAAGAGAAGAAATATTGTTGATTTCATTATTGAAGATAAAATTATCATTGACTTTAAAACAAAAACATTAATAACAAAAGAGGATTATTTTCAAATGCAACGATATTTAATATCTTCGGGTAAAGAGTCGGGAATTATAATAAATTTCAGACAGAAATCAATTAAGCCAAAAAGAGTATTAAATGTGAAATTATACAATGAAAAAAATAATTCTAATTCGGAGCATTCGGATGATAATTCGGATTAATTAGGATTATATTTTAGAATGGAGGTGAAAAAAAATGAATTGGCAAAAAGCAGTGGTTAATGGTGTTTTACTTTGGATTATTATATTTGTAGTAGTTTTAATTTTTGTTGGTTTTAAAATTTATGATAATGCCTTGATGAAACTGGTAGCAGCCATTATCGCCGGCGTCGTTTCTTTGGTTTTAGCCGGCTATATTAAACCGACTAACGTCAGCGTGGCTTTAAGTTATGGCATTTGTTGGGTGATTATTGGCATAATCCTGGATGCCATAATTACCATGAGATATAACCCGCAGATTTTTCTTTCCAAAGGTTTATGGCTTGGCTATTTACTGGTTTTACTCGCCCCACTATTAAAAGTTAAAAAAGTAACGGTTTAAAATTTTATGGATTTAAGTCAGTTGGAAAAGGTTCTTAAGCTTGAGCCTGCTTTTAGATTATCCCAGATTAAGCAGGCCGTTTTTATCGATTTAGTTCAAAACTGGGATCAGGTTTCAAACTTACCTTTGCCTTTGCGCCAAAAATTAAATCAACTTTGTCCGCTCGGCATTGAAGCCGAGATTTTATTTTCCAAAGATAAAACTTCCCTCAAAGCGGTTATAACTTTGGCCGATGGTTTAAAAATAGAAACTGTCTTACTTAATCATCGTGATGGCCGTCATACGGTTTGCCTGTCCAGCCAGGTCGGCTGTGCGTTAGCTTGTTTATTTTGCGCCACGGGCAAGCTGGGTTTTAAAAGGAATTTAACTTCGGGCGAAATTATTGAGCAAGTTTTATTTTTTGCGCGTTTTTTAAAAAATAAAGGCGAACGGGTGAATAACATCGTCTTTATGGGTATGGGCGAACCGTTGTTAAATTATGACAACGTGATGGCGGCCATTAAGATTATTAATGATAAATCAGGACTAAATATTGGCGCCAGGCATATTTCTCTTTCTACCATTGGTATAACCGATGGCATAAAAAAATTAGCCAAAGAGAAAATGCAGTTTAATTTAGCCTGGTCTTTGCATGCGCCAAACCATGAGCTGCGTTCTCGTCTGATTCCGGCCAATAAAAAATATCCCATCAGAAAAGTAATCACGGAAATAAATAATTATTTAAAACTGACTAAGCGCCGAGTGATGATAGAATATTTAATGATCGACGGCTTTAACGATAGTAAAAAGTTGGCCGAAGAGCTGGCCGATCTATTAAAATTAATCGATCCGCCCTTATTTTTCGTCAACTTGATCGCTTATAATCCTACGGCGGATTTTAAGCCTTCGCCAACAGATAAAATAAAGGATTTTAAATTGGTTTTGAATAAAAGTGGCATAGAAGTGACCGAGCGTTATCGTTTTGGCCGCGAAATCAAAGCTGCTTGTGGGCAGTTGGTGGGGAAATAAAAAAGAGTTAAGTCTGGCTTAACTCTTGGTTGGTAATGCTCTCCACTAAGGTGAAAAGTATGCTGTTATTTTTTGTCGGTCTGCCTTTACGGGCGATTATTATTCTGCCCGGGTTAGCTTTTTCCCAGGCATTAATCAGCTCCTCACCGGTTTTTAACCCCGGACCGCCCTCGACAAAATCCAGCCGGTGACCTTTTTCTTCATAAATGGTAGAAAATTTCATCAGCGCCTCCTTTTGTAAGATTTATCTCATTAATAAACTAGTTATTATATAGTAAAAAATTAAAAAGTCAAGGTGAAAGAAATTTACTAATTAAAATAATGAAAATTTTTAAGGAATTTTGTATTAACGTTCTATCGCTTGAATTTCCTTTCCGCACCCATAACCGCACTATAGGGTATAATGCGGTTATTTTGTTATAAAAATTGATAGCTGGAAAATAAAAAGAGCGCGTTATTATTTTTTCTATATATTGTCAAGCAAATATGCTATGATATTGTTATGGGTAAAAAAATATTTACAACCGATGAAGCCAAACAAATCGGCGATCAAATCGGAATTGATTGGAGTAAAATTGAGCCGGAACAATTTAGAATGGGATTGGCGGTTGAATTGGAACATGGTGTTCAAGGCCTGGCAACTAATGTTACCAACGACGATTTAATCATGACCGGTAAAATCGCTTTAGCGCACTTAAATGAATTTCCTGATTATTATACCCGCCTGGAAAAGTTAGAAAAAGAAGCGGAAAAATATTGGCAAGGTAAATAATATGAATAAGCTAAAATTAATTAGTCCAATAGTTATGTGGCTGACGGTGTTAATCGGCGTGGTTATAATTTTTAATCTAGTTTCTAGCCAAAGAATTTTTGAAGACAACACCTTTAGCGCAATTTTAGTAATTTCAGCCGGCTTGTATTGGCTATATTTTTTTTCCATGGCAGTTTATGTCCATCGTCAAGCAGTTTTGAGCGTTGACAAAATCAAAAAAGTAATTAAACAAGGGCCTTACGGCCTGGTCAGGCATCCGATTTATGCGGCTGATATTATTCTGGCTTGGGGAGTATTTTTCTTTTGGCCGACTTTAAGGGTTTTAACGAGCGTTCTTTGGTTAACAATAGTCTTACTTTTCTGGATGAGGTTAGAAGAATGGGGTTTAACTCAAAGATTTGGCGACGAATATAGAGACTATAAAAAACAGATACCAATGATAGTTCCTAAAATTTTTAAAAAATAACTAAACTTTTGAAGAAAACTTTTTGCAGGAGGGTAAAAAATGAAATACTTGATAATGATGTTTATCATGGTTGGATTTATCGGTGTTGTGCACGGTATCAACAAAAAAAATTTTATTGCCTTGATTAAAGATTTAATTTCTATGGGTATTACCTTGGTAATTATCTTATTGGCGGCATGGTATATCTGCGACTGGATAGATGATACTGAATTCATACCTGATGCATCTTGGGCAATGATTATATTTTTTTCTGTTTATAGTTTTTTATCTTTATCCGCTTGGATAAGCAAAAAGTATGTTTTCAAAAAAGTCCGAGTTTAAAACTTTAGGCTCAAACCTACATGTGCAGATTAACTGTACAAACTATTGACTTTAAGTTTTGCTTGTGGTATGGTTTATTTAAGGCTAGTTGTTATAAAACAAACTAGCCTTTTTCTTTTACCAATTAACTAATAAACCAATTAACTAAATATATATGTCAGAGATTACTAATGCCATTAAACAAATTTGCGATGAGAAAGGCTTAAGCTATGAAGCAGTGGTAGAAACCATTGAATCGGCTCTGGCCGCGGCTTATCGCAAGGATTTTGGCGAAAAAAATCAAAATATAAAAGTGGAATTTGACCCGGAAACTGGTAAATCCAAGGTTTATGATGTCAAAACTGTAGTAGAAGATTTGCCAGAAGAACCCTCCGTAGTTTCCGCCGACGCTTCCACCGACGCTAAGGCTGTGGCGGACAAGAAAGCTATGGAGGGTAAAGAGGGGGAAGATGGTACTCCTGTAGGCTCCCCTCGGCCTGACTTCGGTGAGCTCAGTCGAACCGAGCTCGGGACGAAGGCAGTGCAGGCGGGAGAAGGGAAGAAGGGAAAAGGCAAGAAGATAAAGAAGCAAGAAGAAAAAAAGGAAAAAAAAGTCGGAAGCGAAAGCGAGTCCATAGCCATTGAAACTTTAGAAGAAAAACGAAGGTTCAATCCTAAAACCGAGCTCCAGTTTAAAGATGCCAGATTAATTAAAAAAACCTCTAAAGTTGGAGATGAAATCAAAACTAAATTGGAAATTCCTTCAAGTTTCGGTCGCATGGCGGCGCAAACTGCCAAGCAGGTAATTATTCAGAAATTAAGAGAAGCCGAGCGTGATATGATTTTTAATGATTTTAAAAATAAAGAACATGAAGTCATCGCCGGAGTAGTGCAACGACGAGAAGGCAGAACGGTCTTAATCGATTTGGACAGGACGGTTGGTATTTTGCCGGCCGAAGAACAAATTCAAAGTGAAAGATATCGACCGGGCGAGAGGATTAAAGTTTATGTCAAACAGGTTAATTTAACTCCTAAAGGACCGGAAATAATCCTTTCCCGTACAACCGAGGAAATTTTAAGAAAAGTTTTTTATTTAGAGATACCGGAAATATCCAATGGTTTGGTGGAAATTAAAGCGGTGGCGCGAGAGGCTGGTTCTCGCTCTAAAGTAGCAGTGGCGGCCACTAGTGGAAATGTTGATCCGATCGGTTCCTGTGTTGGGCAACGTGGCGCCAGAATCCAGACGATTATCGCCGAATTAGGCGGAGAGAAAATTGATATAATTGAACATGATGAAGATTCGGCTAGATTTATCGCTAACGCTTTGGCTCCGGCCAAGGTAATAAATGTTGACATCAATGAAAGAGACAAGAAAGCCTTGGTTAAAGTTAAGGAAGATCAGCTGTCTCTAGCTATTGGTCGGGATGGACAAAATGTAAGGCTGGCCGCTCGTTTGACCGGCTGGAGATTGGATATTGTGGGGGATAAGGAGAAGAAGGTGGAGATTAAAAAAGAGGAGGAATCCTCCGACGCTTCCACCGACGCTAAAGCTGTGGCGGACAAGAAAGCTGTGGCTGATGAAAAAGCTTCCACCGACGCTGAAGCTTTGGCGGACAAGTCGGGGGACAATGAAGATAAAGAAAGTAAGGAAAAAGATGAAGGGGAAGAGGTTAAGCCAAGTGTGCAAGAGGTTATACAAGACCAAGGAGAAAAAGCTGAAGTAGATGCTTCGACAAGCTCAGCACAGGGTGTGGAGGATGATATTCCTGCTGAAATGCCGAAAGAAGAGGAAAAAAAGGAGGAAGGGGAAAGCGGGAAGTAAATTAGGGATTAGGTACTTAGGGAATAGGTACATAGGAATAAGGGATTTAGAAAAAATTGTTAAATAATTTACAACTTTAAAATATTATAAGGAGAAAAATCCAAAGCAGGAGGTGCGAGATGAGTTTTATCCAGGAGTTAATCAGAAGAACTAAAGAGCAATTTAATAGAGAAATTGGAAAATTTGCGAGAAGTTTAGTTGGTAAAAAAGTAAGAGTTTATCGTAAGAATAGATTAGGGAAAGATCTTGACATAACTGTGACAGTTGTAGATATCACGATCACAGACAACGGACTTGATATGCTATTTGAGATTAAGGATAGTGACGGGGTTATCACTAATGTGAGCGAGGAAACCGAAATTACAGTTTTGGAATAGAATATTGGGGCAGATGAGAAGCATAAATTTGAGACTGCCCCATCTTTTTTCAAATTAAACTTTTATATATAAAACAATTTAACAATACAACAATTTAATAATGTTACCATTTAACAATTAACGTCCAACTCTATGCCGACAGTATCACTTTTAATTTTTGGCAGTGCTCTGATCGCCATAATTTATGGCGCAATTTTAATCCAACTGGTTTTGCGTCTGCCGGCTGGCAATGAAAAAATGCAAGCCATTGCTCATGCTATTCAGCAAGGCGCTAAAGCTTATTTAAATCGTCAATATCGCACCATTGCCATGGTGGCGGTAGTTTTATTTTTAATCATCGGTTTTATTCCGAAATTAGGCTGGACTACGGCCATAGCTTTTTTGCTCGGCGCTTTTTTATCAGCTTTAACTGGTTATATCGGTATGAATATTTCGGTACGAGCCAATGTGCGAGCGGCTGAAGCGGCACGTGGCGGTCTAGCTCAAGCTTTAACCGTAGCTGTTCGTGGTGGCAGTGTGACTGGAATGTTGGTAGTGGGATTGGCCTTACTTGGCACTGCCGGTTATTATTATTTAACTCATGATCTTCAGGCTTTGATCGGTTTAGGTTTTGGTGGTTCACTAATTTCCATTTTTGCCCGTTTGGGCGGCGGTATTTTCACCAAAGCGGCTGATGTGGGCGCGGATTTGGTAGGTAAGGTGGAAGCTGGTATTCCCGAGGATGACCCGCGCAATCCGGCCGTGATCGCGGATAACGTTGGTGATAATGTGGGCGATTGCGCCGGCATGGCCGCCGATCTTTTTGAAACTTATGTGGTTACTTCTATCGCCGCCATGATTTTAGGCTCTTTACTTTTAGTCGGTTTTACCAATGCTATTTTTTATCCTTTAGCCATCGGCGCCGTTTCCATAATTACTTCAATTATTGGAATTTTTTTCATCCGACTGGGCAAGAGTCAGAATATCATGGCTGCTTTATATAAGGGTTTAATCGTGGCCGGAGTCTTAGCTGCTACTCTATTATATCCATTGACCAATTGGCTGATGGCGGATAATGGTCAATATCAAGTGGTGAATTTATATTTGGCATCACTAGTGGGTCTGGCTATTACCGCCGCTATGATGGTGATAACCGAATATTATACTTCAAAACAATACCCGCCGGTTAAACAGATCGCCCAGGCTTCTAAAACCGGACATGGTACTAATGTCATTGCCGGTTTGGCCGTTTCCATGAAGTCAACAGCCTGGCCGGTTATTACTATTGTGGCGGGAATCTTACTGGCTTATAATTTGGCCGGTCTTTATGGCATTGCCATTGCGGCCATGGCCATGTTATCGCTGGCCGGTATTATTGTCACCATTGATTCTTATGGTCCGATAACCGATAATGCCGGCGGTATAGCGGAGATGGCGGAAATGGGCGAAGAAGTTAGGGCTGTGACTGATCCGCTGGATGCCGTGGGTAATACTACTAAAGCCGTGACCAAAGGTTATGCTATCGCTTCGGCCGCTTTAGCCGCCTTAGTTTTGTTTGCTGATTTTACTCATAGCTTACCGGCAAGTTTTCAGTTTTTATTGAGTGATCCGAAAGTTCTGGCCGGGCTGTTTATTGGCGGTTTACTGCCCTATTATTTCGCGGCCTTAGCCATGCAATCGGTGGGTCGGGCGGCTGGTTCGGTAGTGGAAGAAGTGCGACGACAGTTTAAGGAAAAGCCGGGTATTATGCAGGGAACCGATCAACCCGATTATAGTAAAACCGTTGATATCGTTACTAAAGCCGCTATCGGCGAAATGATCGTACCGGCTTTAATCCCGGTGGTCTCGCCGATTTTGGTGGGTTTTATTTTAGGCATTGAAGCTTTAGGCGGACTGTTATTAGGTTCGATTATTACGGGAGTTTTTGTGGCCATTTCCATGACTTCGGGCGGCGGCGCTTGGGATAATGCCAAAAAATATATTGAAGATGGCAATTTAGGCGGTAAAGGTTCGGACACGCATAAAGCCGCGGTTACCGGCGATACGGTAGGCGACCCTTATAAAGATACGGCCGGTCCGGCCATTAATCCGATGATAAAAATTCTTAACATCGTTGCCTTACTAATTGTAGGTTTATTAATATAATTAAATCCGACTTGTCCGCCGAAGCTTCAGCGTAGGCGGATGATAAAAATACTTAATATAGTCGCTTTATTAATTGTGGGTTTATTACTGTAATTTACTTTAAATAAAATAGCATTAGGGAGGTGAACATTGAAAATAATAAAGGGGTCTTATAGATACTGTTTAATTGTGAGGGGAATTGTTTTTAAAATTCCTAGGTTTGGGTCTCTGCTTTACGAATTTTATAGATCGTTAAAGTATTTTGCGGGGTTTAAATTTCGATTAGCTTTAATATTGTTGAGAGAGGGTTATGAGGACTTATGGGGAGGTTACAATGAAAACAGAACAGAAGCATACTGTTGGAAAAAAACTAAAGCTAATTTTTTGGCGCCAGTTTATTTCGGCTGCGGTCTAATAAATATTCAGAAGCATGAGAGAGGAGATGTCCCGTCTAATATTGAGATTAGAAAAGTTAGAAAAAGATGGGTAGAGATTACGGAAGGGGAGCTGTATAAAATTAATATGCACTGTTTTAGTAAGAATAATTTCAGAATAAGAGATGGGTCGTTAAGATTAATTGATTATGGAGATAAAGGGTTTGAGAAGGAACAAAAACAAATTCCCTTTACGGAAATAATCATTAAATGGCATAAAGAATTGCAGAATCAATGCGAAGTAAAGAGACTAACAAATTAATGAAACGGCCTGAGATATTAGTTTCGCTCAGGCCATCTTTATTCAATTATTATTTTATATAAAAATTAAAATATTAACATGAATGTAACTAAAAAAGATCTAACCAAATCGCAAATTGAATTGACCGTGGAATTATCGGCCGAAGAATTTAAGCCGTATATTATTAAAGGTGCGGAAAAAGTTTCTCGTGAAGTTAAGATTCAGGGTTTTCGGCCGGGTAAGGTGCCATATGAAGTTTTAAAAAGCAAAATCGGCGAGATGACGATTTTAGAAGAAGCGGCTAAAATCGTCATCGATAAAACCGCTGATAAAATAATAAAAGAAAATATGACCGGCCAGATTGTTGGTCAGCCGCAAATTAATATTACTAAATTGGCTCCGTCTAATCCCTTAGAATATAAAATTGTCTTAACCTTGTTGCCCGAAGTAAAACTGGCTGATTATAAAAAAGTTAAAGTTAAATTTAAAAAAGTAGAAGTGAAAGATGAAGAAGTTGATAAGTTAATTACCGAGTTGCGGGAAATGAAGGTTAAAGAGATCATCAGTCAGGAAGCGGTAAAACCAGGCGATAAAGTTGTTGTTGATATCGCCATGTTTGTTGATCAAATACCCATAGAAAGCGGTCGAAGTAAAGGAGTGGCGGTGATCATCGGTAAGGATTATTTTGTTCCCGGCTTTGATAAAGAATTAATTGGTCAAACTAAAGGGAATAATCGGGAGTTTAGTTTGACCTATCCGGCCGATCATCATCAGTCCGATATAGCCGGTAAGTTAGTTGATTTTAGAGTAACCGTAAATGAAATTTATCATCGTCAGTTGCCGGAAGTTAACCAGGAATTCGTTAAAAATTTCGGTTTAAACAGCCTAGAAGAATTAAGAGATAATGTTAAGAAAAGTTTGCTAGCGGAAAAACAGCAACAAGAGGAGCAAAACTGCGAGTTGGCTATTTTAGATAAACTTATTGTCCAGTCAAAATTTGGGGATGTGCCGGAAGTTCTTATTAAACATGAGGCAGAAATAATGCTGTCCGAGCTGGAATATAATGTAAAAGTTCAGGGAGGCAAGTTCGAAGATTATTTGACCCATCTTAATAAAACTCGTGATCAATTGACTTTGGATTTATTACCCGAAGCGATTAAGCGGGTAAAAATATCGTTAATCATTCGTGGTATAGCTAATTATGAGAAGATCGAAGTTTCACCAGCCGAACTGGTCCAAGCCACCGAAGATTTATTAAAACAATATCAGGATAATAAAACCATAAAAGAAAGAATTAACAGCCCGACTTATAAACAATATTTGGCCAATAATCTAGTTGGCAAAAAAGTAATAGAGAAATTAAGAGAATGGAATGTGGAAAAGTAGACTTTTTAATATAACTTATAACCTATAACTTATAACTGATATTTTGCGCCTTTTATTTTGCTATAGGTTATAAGTTGTTAGTTATTTATGCCCGTTATCGCCTTAAACAAACGAGCCGAATTTGATTATGAAATCCAGGAAAAATATGAAGCCGGAATTGTTCTCTATGGCTATGAAGTTAAAGCGGTTAAAACCGGCCATATCAGTTTAAAGGGCAGTTTCGTCACTTTTAAAAAAACTAAAGCCAGAATGCCAGAAGCTTATTTAACTAACGCCCATATCCCGCTGTATAAACACGCTGGCGACGTGTTTGGCTATGATCCCACCAGGCCGAGAAAGTTATTGCTTAAGAAGAAAGAGATAAAATATTTATTAGGCAAGCGTCAGGAGCAAGGCTTGACACTCGTACCTGTAAAAATATATACTAAGCGTAGTTTGCTTAAATTAGAGTTCGGCATCGGTAAAGGCAAGAAGAAATATGATAAAAGAGAGTTGATTAAAAAAAGAGAAACGGAAAGAAAAATTAGAACCTTGACAAAATCGAAAATCGTAAATCAGAAATCGAGATATTATTCGGATGTGCCGCATTCGTAGTGCGGCTTCCCGAAGGGAATAACATGGGGATGCTAGGCATCGATAATAAAATAATTAAAAGTTTTCAGAACGTGTATTTTTAGTAGTCACGCAAATCAGACTAAAATAACAATAAGTGCCAAAAACTTATTAAGCAAAGTAAGGGCTGCTTTTAGCATACCAAGCTTTGCGCCAGTTGCCGCTTAATTTAAGCCGCAACCATCCGCTCGGTGATTTCTAATGGCCGATACCGGGTGTCATTTATTAGAATAGACTAATTGTTTTTCCTGAACGGTTAGTTGAAAAAATAGGAATAATTACTATTAATTTTGTTCAGTTTTTATAATAGTAATGAAATAACAAATTGAACTAATTCTGTAAATAAGCTTTTAAAGTTTTATTAGACAGGGGTTCAATTCCCCTCATCTCCACCAAACGATTTACGAATGTCGAATGTCGAATTACAAATGTAGAATTTCGAATGTGTAATTCTGGTGGTCTTACTTTTAAATCAAGATCTATTATTTGTGTATTTTATGAGCAAGGAGGAATTAAAAGCGAGATTTAAGAAGTTTGCTTTAAGAATAATGAAATTAGCTAACAGTTTGCCTTATAAAAATCGAGGTAAATTAATTGGAGACCAAATATTTAGAGCAGGGACGTCTTCAGCATCGAATTATCGAGCAGCAACAAGAGCACGTTCAAAGGATGAATTTATTTCTAAATTATGCATAGTTGAAGAAGAATTAGATGAGTGCATGTTTTGGATGGAAACAATAATTGAAAGCGGTTTAATGAAGGAAGAATTAGTTAAGCCTCTTTATAATGAAGCAAATGAATTATTATCGATAACTATTTCAAGTAAAAAAATTGTAAAAGATAGGCTTAATTAAATTCGACATTCGTCAATCGTAATTCGTCAATCCTTTTGCCCGGGTGGTGAAACCGGTATACACGAGAGACTTAAAATCTCTTGGAGGCAACTCCGTGCGGGTTCGATTCCCGCCTCGGGCACGTTTAAATAAAAAATAAAAGACTTTTTATAATAAAAATCTGGACGGGTTTGGTTTGCGTGTGAGCAAACCATCCCGCAGATTGCGTTAGCAATCGTGCGGGACGATTCCCGCCTCGGGCACAAAAATAATTTAAGAATTATGATTTTCGATTTTAGATTTCAGATTTACGATTTCTAAATCGAAAATCGAAAATTACTACGCGGGTATCGTATAATGGTTATTATATTACCTTGCCAAGGTAGAGATACGGGTTCGATTCCCGTTACCCGCTCCAGAAAGATTTTAGAATTTAATTCCCAACTGCTGATTTTTATAATTTTGACCGTAACGCTATGTTTAGTGTAGAATATAATTAGAAATATAAAAAAATTAAAATTATGCGCCGAGTTTATCGCCGACCAAAACCAGCATATCAAGAAAAAAGATTTCGGGTTAATCTGCAGATTAGAATTCCGGAAGTTTTTTTAATTGATGAAAATGGAGAAAAAATCGGAGTAACAAGCACGACTAAAGCCCAGGCCATGGCAGAGGAAGTAGGCCTGGATTTAGTCGAAGTTAATCCGAAAGTTTATCCATCAGTAGCGAAAATTATGGATTACGGGCAATTTAAATACAAAAAAGAAAAAGAAGCACAAAGGCAAAAGGTAAGACAGAAAAAGATCGAAATAAAAGGAATAAGATTATCGGTGCGGATAAGTCAGCACGATTTTGATTTTAGAGTTGACCAAGCAAAAAAGTTTTTAGACAAAGGCCACAAACTGAAAGTGGAAACTGTACTAAAGGGACGAGAAAGACAGCATCCAGGAAAAGCCGGGGAGATTATTAATAAATTTATTGAAGTCTTAAAACAAAATCAAGATTTAAATATAGAAGTTGAGCAGGGCTTGACAAAACAGGGAGAAAGGTTTAATATAATATTAACTAATAAGCAATAAACTAAAAGATGAAAAACCGGGCTTTTAGCCTGTTTTTTATTACCAACTAGCTTAAAGTATATATTTATGCCAAAAATTAAGACCTATAAAGCTGCAGCTAAACGTTTCAAAATAACTAGAAATAAAAAAATATTACATAGAAAAGCCGGTCAGGATCATTTTAATGCGCGGGAATCAGGAGTAATAACACGACGTAAACGTAGAGATATTTTAATGAATAAAAGCGAATTTAAGATTATTAAACGGTTAATGCCATACAATTAATTTTCAATTATCAATTTACAAATTTTCAATAAATTTTCAATTATTAAATTTTTAAATAATTGTAAATTGAAAATTGTAAATTGAAAATTTTATAATATGCCTAGAGTTAAAAGAGGAATAACACATGTAAAAAAAAGAAGAAAGTTATTGCGCAAAGTCAAAGGTTATAAATGGGGCAGAAAAAATTTGATTCGTTTAGCTAAAACCGCTACGGTAAAAGCCGGTGTGCATGCTTACTTTGATCGAAAAAAGAAAAAACGGCAAATCAGGGCTTTGTGGCAGATAAGAATTGGGGCTTTCGTTCGTCAATTTGGTTTATCATACTCAAAATTTATTAATTACTTAAAATTAGCTAAAATAGAATTGGATAGAAAAATTTTAGCCGATTTGGCCGTTAATCACCCAGAGTTGATGGCAAAAATAGTTAAGCAGGTTAAAGTTAAATAATAATTAATGTGATTAGTTATGTTGATGAAGAATTTACAAATTATGCAAATTATCGTCGCGGTTTTATTAACGGTAGCGATCTTATTACAAAATCGAGGTTCTGGATTATCTAATATTTTTGGTGGTTCAGGTAATGTTTATCGGACTAAACGCGGACTTGAAAAAAAACTTTTTATTTTAACTATTATTTTAGCCGTTCTTTTTTTTGTCGTCTCTTTGGCTGGTATTATTTTTTACCAGAGTTAAAAATTTAAAATTAAAATTTTTAACACAAGTTTTTAAAAATTGATTGGCATTATTTTAATTGGTGATAAATTAATATAGGGTTGATAACTTCCACCGTTACTAGATAAAGGTTAACTGATACCGGCTAACTTAAACGGTGATAAGCAAATTTAAAGTGGACTCATCAAAAAGTAAAATTAACCAACTTTTAAGTAAAGTCAAAAGAACTTTACTGGGTTTTGCTACGCTATTTTTCAAAAATTTTCTTCAAGCAAAAAATAATAATCTAACTGGAATTAATCAGCAACAAATTGATTTAGATAAAAAATTAGTCCTCTCTTTAGCTAAATCAAAAACGCCGAACTTAAGACAATTAAAATATATTAAACGATATTTAACTAAAGCAGAACTTAATTTAATTTATTTTTGCTTACTAATAATTTTGGTCAGCTCAATTTTTATCGGTGCCAGATTTTATTCAACGCATTTAGAAATTGTACCGCTTAAAAGCGGTGAGTATACCGAGGGGTTGGTAGGTGTGCCAAAGTTTATTAATCCTCTATATGCCAATGTCAGCGATGTTGATAGTGATATCGCCAGTCTAGTTTTTTCCTCTTTATTTAAACGAGGCAAGCAGGCCGAATTAATCAATGATTTAGCTGAAAGTTATCTTATTAGTCAGGATAATAAGAGTTATACTATTAAGATAAGACCGGGAGTTAAATGGCATAATGGTAGTCAAGTCAAGGTTGATGATATTCTCTTTACTTTTAATGCTATTAAAGACAATCAATACAAATCTTCTTTACGAAGTAGTTTTAGCGGCGTAGAATTAGAAAAAATCGATGATACTACCATCAAGTTTAATTTAAGCGAACCTTATGCAGCTTTTTTGGATTTATTGACTTTCGGCATTTTGCCGCAAGAACTTTGGCAACAAATTCCTCCGGCTACGGCCAGTTTAGCCGAATTGAATTTAAAACCGGTCGGCTCCGGTCAGTTTAAATTCAAATCTTTAATTAAAGATAAATCAGGGAATATAAAATCTTATACTTTAGTCCGTAATCAAGATTATTATAGTAACCTTCCCTATCTTAATCAAATAAATTTTAAATTCTTTATTAATCTTTCAGAATTGATAGCGGCTTTAAATAATAATCTTGTTGACGGTATAAGCTATTTGCCCCAACAGGAAAGAAGCCAAGTGATTGCCCAGGACTCTTTAAATTTTTATCAATTGAATTTACCTCAATTAACCGCTATATTTTTTAATTCCAAAATCAATCCGGCTTTGGCCGATAAGAATGTTCGCCAAGCCCTCGCTTATGCTTTGGATAAAAATAAAATAATAAGCGAAACAGAAGGCCAGGATGTACGTTTAATAGATAGTCCGATATTTCCTGAAAGTTTTGCCTATAATACCGAAATAAAGAATTATAGTTATAATATTAGTTCGTCAACAAAAATATTGGACGATGATGGTTGGAAAATTATAGAAATTAGCAAAAAAGATATTGATCAAGCCGAGCGAGATTTGAACTCTAAAGATGAAATAGTGAAGAAACAAGCGCAAGCTAAGATAGCTTTAGGTATCGGCCAATGGAGAGTTAAAGCTAATAATTATTTAACCATAGAATTGACCACGATTGATATACCAGAATATAGGCAATTAGTTGAAGCAATCGCCAAGTATTGGCAAGCTATTAATATTAAAGTATCTTTAAATTTTGCGCCAGCCGGTAAGATACAGTCCGATATTATCAGACAAAGAAATTTTGCCGCTTTACTTTATAGCGAAATAGTCGGAGCTGATCCGGATCTTTACGCTTTTTGGCATTCATCGCAAATCGGCGAGGCCGGTTTAAATATTGCCGATTATTCTAATAAGGAGGTTGATAAATTATTAGAAGATGCACGTCTAACTAATGATATTAATTTACGCAAAGAAAAGTATAAAAAATTTCTTCAGATTTTAGCCGAGGAGGTGCCGGCTATCTTCCTTTATAGTCCGAATTATACTTATGTTCAAGCCAAAAAAATTAAAGGTTTTGCCGTAAAAAATATTTTAATACCGCGTGATCGTTTTGCCAATATTGAGGATTGGTATATTAAAACGGGAAAGAAATTAGTTTGGTAAATTTATAAAAATACATTATCTTCTTTATATATAAATCTGGCTAAAGTTATAAGACAAACTTTATTTTTGTGCAGGCAAAGGCTTTAGAAAAAGGTGTATTTGTCTAGCCGCTTCGCTTTAGTTGCCCGTAGGACTTACTTCGGCCCGCTCTAGCAGGTGAAGCAAAGTGGTCATGATAGATTTGACTGTTTGTCCGTCTAAGCAGGCTGGTATCGATTGACAAAGCGGTGGATTTAACCGATTGACTCCGTGCCATTTATTTATCTTTCAGTAATCAGCGGGCGAGTGGCGAAGTTGGTAGACCTGCCCGCCAGTGCTTTATGCCGAAGTGGTGAAATTGGTAGACACGCAGCGTTCAGAGCGCTGTGGGAGCAATCTCATGAGGGTTCAAATCCCTCCTTCGGCACTGAGCTTTGGTAGTCGGGCGCGCCCCGCCAATGCGGGGTGGTAGCAATCCGTGAGAGTTCAAGTCTCTCCATCCCCACAAAATTAACTTATTATTAATTCATAAAAATATTCTTTATTTAAAAAATTAAAATTTGAGAAAAACCTGCTTATCAGCGTATTTTCCGCGTCATAATCAGCGTAAAATCCGCGTTAAAAAGAATAATAGTAGCAATTACTTTTTAAATTCAATAGGATAAAAATTCGTTTTTCTCATCTCTTAAATCTATGATAACAAAATATAAACCAAGATCAAGAAAATTGTATGATCTTAGTAAAACTGACGGCAGATTAGCCGGCAGACGTTTTAGTGTTGCTCAAACCAGAAGCTCTGCACCAGCCCAAAGCGATAAATTAAAAATTATGGCTCTGGGCGGGCTGGAAGAAGTTGGTCGTAACATGACAGTGCTGGAATATGACAAAGAAATTGTCATTATTGACATGGGATTGCAATTTCCCGAAGAAGATATGCCGGGGATTGATTATATTATTCCTAATATAAGTTATTTTGATGACAAAAAGGATTGGATAAAAGGCGTGATTATAACTCATGGCCATTATGATCATATCGGCGCTATTCCTCATTTGATGGGTGAGATAGGTAACCCGCCAATATTTATGGGTAAATTAACGGCCGGCATAGTTAGAAAAAGAGCGGAAGAATTTAATAAATGTCCTCGATTAAATATTGCCGAGATAAACGAAACCTCGCGTCTGCAATTAGGAAAATATTTTAGAATTGAATTTCTAAGAGTTAACCATTCCATACCAGACTGTTTTGCCGTTATTATTCATACTCCTTTGGGTATGATCATTCATAGTGGAGATTTTAAAATAGATTATTCACCAGTAAATGATCTACCGGCCGATTTAAATCGGATTGCCCAAATTGGCGGTAAAGACGTTATTTTATTAATGTCCGATTCAACAAACGCTACCGAAGCAGGTTATCAAATATCAGAATCTGCTATTGGCGATGAAATGAGCAGGATATTTGAAAAAATGACGGGCAGGGTTATCATCGCAACTTTTGCTTCTCAACTCAGCCGTATTCAAAAAATATTTGATTTAGCCGAAAAGTTTGGTCGTAAAATAAATTTACAAGGACGTAGCATTAGTGATAACGTAGCCATTGCTCATCAAATCGGCTATTTAAAATTTAACCCTAGAGTTTTAGTGGATGATAATGAAATAAGGCAATTACCGGATGATAAAATTATCATTATTGGTACAGGAGCGCAGGGAGAAAGTAAAGCTTTCTTAATGAGAGTGGTAAGCGGCGAACATCGCAGTATTCGTTTAAGAAGAGGCGATACAGTTATTTTTTCTTCATCAGTCATACCGGGAAATGAACGAACTATCCAGAGTTTAAGAGACATGATTGTAAGAGAAGGTGCTAAAGTAATTAATTACGAGATGATGGACATTCATGCCGGCGGACATGCTAAACAAGAAGATCTGAAATTAATGATGAGATTGCTTAAACCGAAGTATTTTATGCCCATTGAAGGCAATCATTATATGTTGCAGGCTCACGCGGACCTGGCCGAGCAAGTCGGCCTCCCCCGCCAAAGAATTTTTGTGGCTGACAACGGACAAATAGTTGAGCTGACACGCGACCAAAACGGGGAAATTATAGGAAAATTAACTAATAATAAGGTACCGACCGAATATGTGATGGTGGATGGCTTGGGCGTGGGTGATGTTTCTAATATTGTTTTGCGTGACAGAAGAGTTATGGCTGAAGACGGTATGATTGTAATTATCGCTACCATTGATTCGAAAACCGGTGACCCGATCGGCAATCCCGATATTATTTCTCGCGGCTTTGTTTATATGAAAGAAAATAAGGAATTAATTCAAAAGACACGAATGAGAGTAAAGAAAATTGTTAAAGAGCATGACCCCCGGACGCCGGCAGCGGATGATTATATTAAGAATAAAATCAGAAATGATATCGGTCAATTTCTTTTTAGCCAGACCAAAAGAAGACCGATGGTGCTACCGGTGGTAATTAAAGTTTAAAAATAACCGTTTAATTTAAAAAGAAGATGCAAACAAATGATAGCACCTTCTTTTTTATTGGTGGTGTTTAAAAATATTATTCAGCAAAACTGTCCTGAACACTTTCCCACATATCCAAAAGTTGGTCTTCGATAAACTCATCGTTATCTTCATCGGTCAGTTTGCCTTTCTGGCGGAAATATTCGATTGTTTCTTCAATTAGTTCTTTGTAAGTATCACGATCATATGAACCTTGTTCTTTCATTTTTTTCTTGACTAACTGAAGAATTTCTTCAACTTCGTTTTCCATAAGATTAAAATAAGATAAAGGCAACCATCGTTATTATATAAAGTAATAAAACTAGCTGTCAATCATTGTGGTATAATGAGAAAAAACCGGACAGGCTAAAACTTGACCTAATCTACCCAAAATGTTAATATATCTTTGTCAACCTATTAAATTTTAAATAAATTTTATAGCTAGACAATTTAAGAAAATTTCAGTAAATCTACTGATTTTTTTCATAAAATTATTTATTTTTTTAAAGAGGTTAATAACCGCTTTTTTTGTTAATCTGGTGATTAGACCAGGACGGTATTTTTTACGTTTTATTTTTTATAAGGTGATAGTTAAGCTTTACCGGTACTATTTTTATTTAATAAAAAGGTTAGACTTAGCCCAATCTTTTTCTTTGTTAATTAATCAAAGGTTAATTCATATTATTGTCGCCGGTTTAGCGATTTTATTTACCCTATTTAGTCTAACAGATAAAACCCAGGCGAATTCCAGCGATGAGTTAGCGGGCAGAACATTTCTTTCAGAAATAATTTCAACAGAATTTAGCGAGTCCGATCAATTAATTGAAGAGTTCTTTGACGAAGAAGCAAATATTTCCCCGGTTCAACAAACTTATTTAGATAATTTAGCTGCTATTAGAAGTCAGCCAACGGCGGAAATGAAATCGGCCGATGAATTGGAGCAGACCGAAGAAATATCAAATTTAGTTCAAGGTGGTCAGGCGATCGTTAAGCCGGATATAGCATCAACAAAAAAAACAAAACAGCCGAGGCAAGAAATTATTTATTATCAAGTTGAGTCTGGGGATACTGTAAGTACCATCGCTTTTAAATTTGATGTTAGCGTCAATACTATTTTATGGGAGAACGATTTAAATGCCTATAGTTTAATTAGGCCGGGTGATAAGCTAGCCATATTACCGATGACTGGGATAAGCTATAAAGTTGTACGCGGGCAAACTTTAAGTACGATTGCTAAAAGTTATGGAGTCGAAGAAAATGTAATCTTAGAAGCAAATAAGTTGGCCGATGCCAGTCAGCTAAAAATTGGCCAGAAATTAATTATTCCAGATGGCAGGAAAACTTATTATGCCAGTCAGGTCGCTAGTAATTACACTGGTTTATCGGCTATAACTGATTTGTTTAAGCCTAGAAGTGCTTTGCCTGCTCAAGGTAATAAAATGAATTGGCCAACTGTAGGTTATCGCATAACACAATATTTTTCCTGGCGACATCATGCCGTTGATATTGCCAATAAACTTGGCACACCAATTTATGCGGCTGACGCTGGAGTAATTGAATATGCTGGCTGGGGCACGGGTTATGGTAATCAAATTGTGGTTGATCATGGCGGTGGTAAGCAAACGCGTTATGGCCATTTATCTAAAATTTATTGTAAGATTGGTGAAGAGGTTGATAAAGGTGAAACCATCGCTGCCATGGGATCAACCGGCAATTCTACTGGACCGCATCTTCATTTCGAAGTCATAATTAATGGCTTAAAATATAACCCTTTAAATTACGTTAAGTAAGAAGTAAGAAGCTGTCTGTGCAGGCAGGTAAGAAGAATAATAGTAATATAATAGTTATTAAATTAAAATATATGTTTATTATTATTGGTTTAATTATTATAATAATCGGCGCTTTAATGGTGATGAAAACGGAAGTCTTTCTAAGTGTCTTTGGCAGAATTGAATTTTTTGACAAATATTTAGGTACCGAAGGTGGTACCAGAATGGGTTATAAGATTATTGGTTTATTGATAATTTTTATTGGTGTCTTGGTAATGACTAATCTGATCGGCGGTTTTATTGAATGGGTCTTTGCACCGTTATTAAGATTTAGTCAACCGCAACAGTGATTTTAGAATTTCGGTTTTTGATTTAATGATTTAATTCTAAAATCGGAAATCGAAAATCGTAAATTATTTTGGGCTGTTAGCTCAGCGGTAGAGTACCTGCTTTGTCCCGCAAAATAATGATCCGCCAACAGGTGGAGAATATATTTTGCGAGGATCCCGTTACTAGGAGCAATTTTGGGGTAGTAGCTCAACGGTAGAGCATCACATTTGTCCCGATTTATACTTTAAAATTAAATAAAAAAATCGAGGATTCTCGAAAGCAAATATGGGCTCATAGCTCAGCTGGTAGAGCATCTCATTTGCAATGAGAAGGTCAGGAGTTCGAATCTCCTTGAGTCCACATTTGCTTTCGGAACAATGTGGGGGTTGCGGGTTCAAATCCCGCCTACTCCACAGAATATCGGCGAAGATAACGAGATCCACGAAATTATAACTACTCGCGCCTAAGGCGCTCGCAGATAATTTCGGGACAACGAGGAGGTCAGGGGTTCGAGTCCCCTCCGGTCCACCATTTTATTAAAGTATCTTATGTTTAAATTTTTAAAATCAGTTATTAAATCCATCGGTAAAGGTATCTATTATGATCCGGAGGTACAGAAACTGTTTGATCGGTTTCCGCGGACTTTTCATTTCGTAAAAAATCGTTTTACGCCGGACGAAGAGTTTGGTTTGCGATTAACCATCGGCGCTATTTTTGTCGTAATTTTCATTTTTCTTTTTTATAAAATCGTTGATAGTTTCATTGATCAAAAAGTCTTAGTACAATCGGATTTGCGCATCATTAATCTAGTGCAAATTTTTCGTTCCCCTTTGCTTAATAACGTAATGTTATTTTTTACTTATTTAGGAAAATGGGAAATTGTTTTTGCTGGCGTAGCCATACTAAGTATTTTATTTCTATTGACTAAGCGTTGGCGCTATTTATTGGCGTTAATAGTTTCGGTCAGTGGTGGAGAATTTTTTGTCTGGTTGGTAAAAAATATAATTGACCGGCCCAGGCCGCCATTAATCAACGCTTTAGCGCCGGAAAAAGGTTATAGTTTTCCTAGTGGCCATAGTTTTGTGGCTCTATCATTTTATGGCTTACTGGCTTATTTTTTATTCCGAGCGGTTAAAAGCAAGTTGGTAAAAATATTGATAATTATCGCTAGTTCATGCCTGATTATAACTATCGGTCTGTCCAGGATTTATCTGGGAGTTCATTGGCCGACTGATGTATTGGCCAGCTATGCTGCCGGCGCTGCCTGGCTAACGGTTTTAATAACCGCTTTGGAAATAAGGCGTAAATTTAAAAATCATCGGTTAAGAACACCTTTTTTAAAAAGATCAAAAATTGTTATTATCGCCATGAGCTTAATTTTAGTATGGGGCGGTTATATCGTTTATTATTTTCTTGCCCATCCTTTAAGAGCGCAAACCATAATTAATGAAAAACCAATAATTATCCAAAAAAATGATTTACCAAAAAATTTATTTTCTAACTTACCTAGAACCAGCGAAGATATTACTGGTGACCCGATGGAACCAATTAACATTATTTTCATCGGTAGCAAACAACAGCTAGACGTAGATTTAAAGTCAGCCGGCTGGTATGCTTCTGATCCGATAACCTTTAAATTTACTTGGCAATTTATTAAAGCCGCTGTTTTAAATCGTTCTTACCCCGGAGCACCGGGCGTACCTTCTTTCTGGAATGCCAGACCTAATGATTTCGCTTATGCTCAACCAACGGCAGATAATTCGGTACGTGAGCGCCATCATTTACATATCTGGTCAACACCTTTAATAGTTGACCGGCAAAATATTTGGTTTGGTACAAGTCATTTTGATAAAGAAGTGAAAAAATCAGGATTACTTTTAGTCCACACGATTGATCCGGCCATAGATAAAGAAAGGGATAAAATTAAGACTGATTTGCTGGCTACTGGTAAAGTTGAGAAAATAGAAGAGTTTCAATTAGTTGAACCGACTTTGGGTATTAATCAAGCCGGTGATCATTTTTTTACCGATGGTAAAGCTTACCTTATTTTTTTAAAATAAAGGTTTTAATTAATAATAAAAAATTTAGATAATTAAAGCACTATAAAAATGTCTTCTTCAGTTTTCTCCATCGCTTTACAATGGGTATTGGTTCATGGCTATGTTATGATCTTTTTAGCCATGATTATCGGCGGACCGATTTTTATTTCGGCCGCCGCCTTTGCTGCCGCTTTGGGTTATTTTAATATTTTCATAGTATTTTTCCTGTCTTTAATCGGTGAGTTGGCGGTAGATGTTTTATTTTATTCAATCGGTTATGCCGGCAGGCTTGGCTTAGTTGAAAAGTATGGGCGATATTTTGGTTTATCAGCGGAGAGAGTTGTTAAACTTGAAAATCTTTTACATGAACATACCTGGAAAACTATGATAACCATAAAATTATCGCCGTTTCTGCCGGCACCAGGATTTATTATCGTCGGTGCCAGCAAGATGCCTCTTAAGAAATTTTTCTTGGTTATTTTTAGTATTGGTTTTCCTAAATCTTTACTTTTTACTATTATCGGTTTTTATTTCGGAAAAGTTTTTGATATATTTTCTAGATATTTTAATTACGGTCAATATGTAATTATCGGCTTTGTCGCTTTATTTATCGTCATCAATTATCTACTTCGCAGTTTTTCTAAAAATATTGCAAATAAAAATAGTAAGCTATGATTATTTTATGAAAATAGCCATCTTTTCCGATAATTTTTACCCGGAATTAAGCGGTATTGCTGATTCTATAGTGATTTTAGCCAAAGAGTTAGTAAACTTAGGGCATATAATTAATTTTTATGTGCCTAAATATTCTTTAAAAAATTATCGTAAAGTTGGTTTTACGGGTAAAGAAATAGATTTGGGAGAATCAATAAAAATTTTTCGTTTTTTTTCTTTGCCTTATCCTACTGCCACCGGTCAGTCCCGTTTAGTTGTACCGACAGGCTTACGATCGGTATTTATTAAGAAGTTTAATCCTGATATTATTCATAGCCAGTTATTTTTTGGAGTAGGCATAGAGGCTTTGGCAGCGGCAAGACTTTTAAAGAAACCAATAGTAGGTACAAATCATACGGCTATTACTGAATTTGTCCGTTATAGCCCGATTAAGACAGAGTGGTTCAAAAAAATCAGCGCACAATATTTAATTTGGTACTATAACCATTGTAATTACGTGACAGCGCCGGCTCAATCGATAATTGATGAAATGATAAAAAATGGTTTAACTCGAATTAGTCAGGTAATTTCCAACCCGATTGATACGGCGGTTTTTAATTGCGATTTGAGAAAAGATAGCCGGGCCATAAAACAAGAGTTTAATTTGTCCGCTGCCACCGTGGTTTATGCCGGTAGGTTAGCTGCGGAAAAAAGTATTGAGCCGATTATTCGCGCTATTGCTTTGGTTAAAAAAGAAATTCCGGAAATTAATTTGGCTTTGGCCGGTCATGGCAGTAGCGAAAAATCGTTGAAAGATTTAGCCAAAGAACTGAAGATCGAGCACCAGGTTAAATTTTTGGGAACCTTGGATAAGCCGACTCTAGCCAAACTTTATCAGGCTTGTGAAGTTTTTGTTATCATGAGCACTTCGGAAGTACAAAATATGTGCATGCTTCAGGCCATGGCCTGCGGGCTGCCCATGGTCGGCGTGAGATGGCGAGGTGTAACTGATTTAGTCGGAGAGAAGAATGGTTATTTAGTGGCTAAAGATGATTATCAGGCCTTAGCGGAAAAGATTATTTTCTTGTATAAAAATAATAAAACTAGACAAGCCTGCGGCCAAGCAGCCTTTAATTTTGTCAGCAATTATTCTAGCCAGAATGTTGCTCGAGAATGGGAAAAGTTGTATGAGAAAGTAATAGATGATTTTGAGAAGAGTGTTTAGTGAATATAGACACTCGGTGTCCAATCGGACACCGAGTGTCTTAAACTATATGCGTAAAATTGTTTTTCAAAGCGGTAATTATTATCATATTTATAATCGTGGGGTGGATAAACGAGAAGTTTTTGGCGACAAGTACGATTATTTAAGATTTTTGGAGAGTTTACAGTATTTCAACAGCACTGAAAATATTGGAAGTTTGTATGAGCGAAATTATTTAACAAGAAAGTTGAAAAAAGCAGCGGTTGATAAGAAGTCCGACTTCCAATTAGAAGTCGGACTTCAAGGCAAACCGCTGGCTGAGATAATTTGCTATTGTTTAAATCCGAACCATTTTCATTTACTACTTAAGCAGCTTATAGAAGATGGTATAGCAAAATTTATGCAAAAAATAAGTATTGGTTATACAAAATATTTCAATGAAAAATATAACCGTTCCGGTGTTTTGTTCCAGGGCAAATATAAAGCCGTAGAAGTTTTGTCTGAAGAGCAGATATGCTACATTTCCGCTTATATTAATGGCAATGCCGAGATACACCAGATCGCTAAAGCGGAAAACTGGCCCTGGTCAAGCTGTCTTGATTATTTAGGCAAGCGGGACGGAAAATTATGTCAGCTAAAAGAAATTTTAAGGGAGTTCGAGAACGTTAAAGATTATAGAAATTATCTGGATGATGTCATAAAAAATTCTAAACTAACAAAAAAGGAATTAAAAGGGATGGAATAAAAGAGAGAATTAAAATAGTTTTTAGGAGTTGATAAAGAAGTCCGACATACAATTGGAAGTCGGACTTCTTAAAATAGCTCGAAGCTTGACAAAAACAATAAATAGGATAAGATACTTTGTTCGGTCTTTAAAAATATATTAAGGAGGAACCTAAACATGAACTGGATAACGCAGTCGTTTATCGCTATGATAACTTATGCTTTAGCCGCAGTTTTAGTAGTGGATTTATTAAAAAAAGGGGTAACCATTCAATTCATCATGTTGCTTATGAGTATTATAGCAGTACCGGCATTTAGTTTTATCGTTTATAAAGACGGGGCAAGCGTAGTTCCGCTTTCTAAAAAGATAATTTTATTAATTATCATTGCAGGCGTTTTTAGCTTTATCGGCAACATGACGCAATTCGTTGCTGGAGCTAAAGCTCAGCAAGCCGTAGGCAATGCTGGTATGGCCTTTGCCATTGTGGCCTGCCAGGTAATTGTCATCGCCTTGATCTCCAGATTCTTTATGGGTGGTTCATTAACCTTAACACAAATCATCGGCATCGGCCTTTGTATAGCAGGAATTGCCACTATTAGTATTGTTGGTAAATAAAAAACAAGAAAAGGAGGAAGGAAAATGTTTTATGCATTGCTTAATGTGCTTTTGGTAATGATTGGGGCCATGATTGCGTTTGTTGAAGAGCGTTTTAGCCATGACCAAATGGGAGTAAAAGCCTTGCCTTGGATAAATCACGGCGCTAGTTGGGCGGATTTGATCTTAATATCGATTATTGTGGCTTTAGTTATGCCCTATCACGAACAATGGCAGGCAAGCAGCATTATTCTTTATGGTTCAATTTGCGGGGCTATCGCTGTAGCCTTCCATGTTCTGTGGGCGTTGACCATGCCCGTGCCAAGCTATATAGTCGAACCGTCGGCTTCGGGGTTCGCTAGATTACCGGTTGGCGGTTACTATCATCTGTTTTATATGTGGGCGGTATTGACCATCATTGTTCTGTTTTACTTCGCCACACCGGGCGTACCGAGGTTGTGGGTTTCAATATTGTTGACAATTTATTTGCCGCTTGCGGTGATGCAACCAGGCTACTATATCTACAAAATTACGGAAGGTGCAGGCCGGGTTGATTTGCCAGCCCGGATAATTTCTATCGCACTTTGGGCCTTCATCTGGGGCGTCGGATACCAACGGCCATAATTAATGGTAAAAAATTTTTTCAAACCCTCTTGAGTATATCAGGAGGGATTTTTATTAAATTGAATAAATTCATTAATTAAAGTATAATAATGTTAGCACAGGCTTAAGATACAATAATAAATGAAAATATGGGGGAGATGCTTAAACATCAACCAATATCGGCAGAAAAAGTTTCTCCGGAAAAAAGTCAGCCAGAATCTAAAATCTGGGAAAAAAAGGAAAAAGAAAAAACTCATGAAATTAAATTTTCGTCCACCACTCACGAACTTGATTTTGATAATCCGGAAGATTGGGATAAAGAAAAATTCAGGCAGAGTTTAAGATTGCAGAAAACCGCAGGCATTGATCGGATTAATTATGATTTTAGCTGGACACGGATAAACCCCGAACAGGGCCAATTTAAAAAGGGACAATTAGATATTTATACGCAGGCTAAGCAGGTGATGGAAGAAGAAGGCATGGAAACGCCGGATATAATTTTTACGGTGGCTCCAGATTATGTTAGAAAATTATATGAAGGTGGCAATAAAAAAGAATTCTTTAAAGCCTATGAAGATTACATAACTCAAGTTCGAGAGGCCTTAATCGTGGCGGGTGGTAAGAAAATCGAAACTGTGCAAATTTTTAATGAGCTAAACAATAAGATTTATACTTTTGTTGAACCTGACGATTTAGCGGAAATGTGCCAAATTACCCGCGATGTTTTTAAAGAATATAATCCGGACATTAAGCTTAAAGCCACCTTGCATGCAGGCAGTTTAAATACTTTAACCGATAAAACTGGAAAAGCCTTAAAGAAGGTCGGTTTTGATTCTTTGGGGGAGAAAGTCGGTATTGGCATTGATGTAAAAGATTATCTAGAGCAAAATCGAGATATGCTTAAAGAAAATTTTGATTCGTTGGCGATAAATTATTACCCCGGTATGTGGCATTGGCCGCTAAAAGAAGCGGGTTTAAAGAAAAGAGATTTTTTGTTGAATTTTAATAAAACTAAAAGAATATTTGCCCAAACAGATTTATTGGAAAGAGTTTTTCGTGAATTAGATGATATGGACATGAAATATGAAATCGGCGAATACGGTCTGCCGACCAATAAACCATCCTGGAGTAAAAAAGATAATAAGTATTACGAAGATAAACAACGCTACGCTTTTGATGTCTTTACGCATGCCCTAAGAGTCGTTCTAAAAAAATTGCATGACGAAGGAAAAGATCTGCCTTCATATTTAGGCTTATATGAATCACAAAACCGAAGACCGAGAAATGAAGGGGAAATTAAGACGAAAAAAAGAACAATGAATTTATTTCCGGAACATGATTTCGGTTTAATGGATGAAGAGGGTAAACCAAAAGAATTACTTAGAGGTAAGCGCGGCCGTTATACCGAAGAAGAACGGGTGGCTCATGAACCGCACTTAAACGTATTAAAACGACAGCTAAATAGACCCCTTTAAAATAATATAATTGCAAATTTAATTTAATTTTTTCCGCGTAAATCAGCTTGCCTGCGCCTGCCTGCGCAGGCGGGCAAGCAGGCATAATTATCAGCGACTAATCACAGCATATCCGCGTAAAATCAGCGTAATCATCAGCGTAAAATCTGCGTTAAAACCGTATTGCTAGACGGAGTTTTTAAGAGTTATATAGATTATAATTAAAATAATGTTATAAAATTTTATATGAAACTAAGTTTTGTTATCCCAGCTCATAATGAAGAAAATTATATCGGCAATTGTCTTAATTCCATTTTTGCTGCAGTAAAAGACAAATCTTATGATTACGAAATTATTGTAGTGAATAATGCCAGTACGGATAGAACTAAACAAGTTGTTTCCTCTTTTCCTGGTGTTAAGGTGGTAGATGAGCCGAAAAAGGGCTTATCTCGTGCCAGGCAAGCCGGGTTTTTAGCTTCCATCGGAGATTTAGTCGCCAATGTTGACGCCGATACGATTTTACCTCAAGGCTGGATAGAAAAAGTATTTTACGAATTTTCCCGTGACCCTAAATTAGTCGCGCTAAGCGGGCCATTTATTTATTATGATTTATCCAAAGGAATAAAATTTTGGGTCAGGATTTTTTACTTTTTCGGTTATTTAGGTTATTTATTTAATCATTATATCTTGCGGGTCAGCGCCATCTTACAGGGAGGTAATTTCATAATAAAACGTACTGCTTTAGAACAGATTAACGGCTTTAACGTTAAGTTTGATTTTTATGGCGAAGATACGGATATCGCTCATCGCATCAGTAAAGTCGGCAAAGTGAAGTTTACTTTTAAATTACCCATGCATACTTCGGGCAGGAGATTAAAAAATGAAGGTGTTATAGTCATGGCCTGGCGTTATCTAATGAATCATCTTTGGACTCTATTTTTTAAAAAACCCATGACGAAAACTTTTACGGATGTACGTAAATAAATCGCTAAAGCATTAAGATTAAGCCGTCAGCAAGCGCTGGCGGCTTTTTAGTTGATTTATCCTAGTTGATATGCTGTAATATTTATATGACAAGTAGTGATAAAATAGCAAAAAAAGGTCAAAAAAAGTTGATGATTATCGATGGCAACGCCTTGATTCATCGTAGTTTTCATGCCTTACCGCCACTTACTACCAAAAGCGGTGAAATGATAAATGCGGTTTATGGTTTTACCGCGGTCTTACTTAAAGCCATTCGTGAGTTTAAACCGGCTTATATTGCCTTAACTCTTGATAGAAAAGAAAAAACTTTTCGCCATGAAGCATATGAAGATTATAAAGCTACCCGGGTAAAAGCGCCTAATGAGTTGTATGAGCAAATCCCCAGAGTTAAAGAAGTAGCTTCGGCTTTAGCCATTCCAATTTATGAAAAGGCTGGCTTTGAAGCCGATGATTTAATTGGTACTTTAGTCAATAAAGTTGATAGCGATATAGAAAAAATTATCGTCACCGGTGATTTAGATACCTTACAATTAGTTAATGATCATACCAAGGTCTTTACCATGAAGCGCGGTTTAACCGACTCGCAGATTTATGACGAGAAAGTTATTAAACAAAGATATGGCCTAAAACCAAGTCAGATGGTTGATTTTAAAGCTTTGCGCGGCGATCCGTCTGATAATATTCCGGGAGTTAAAGGAATTGGTGAAAAAACCGCTACTGAATTACTTCAGCAATTTAAGACTCTGGAAAACATTTACAAAAATATTAACTCAAAAAAGATTAGGGAGCGACTGCGTGAATTATTAAAGCAGAGCAAAGAAGAGGCCTATTTAAGTAGAAAACTGGCAACCATAAAACTTAACGTGCCGATTGATTTTAATTTAGCCGAGACGCGTTTCGGCGATTTTAACCGGGAACGAGCGGCGCAGTTATTTAGTCAGCTGGAATTTAAATCGCTTTTACCGAGATTGCAGAGTTTGGCAACTGAGCAGCAAAGAAGTAAGACAGCAGTACAATTAGATGCGGAAAAGGAAGATAAGTTTGCCAGAAATAAAAAAATGTTTAAATATCAATTAATCAATGACGAGAGAATATTTGAAAAATTTTTAATAAAATTAAAACAGCAGAAAGAATTTTCCGTTGATACCGAAACCGCTAGCTTCGATGCCGTTACTGCCGATTTGCTAGGCATAAGTTTTTCCTGGAAAAAAGGGGAGGCATATTATGTAAATATAAAAAATTTGCCTGCGCAGGCAGATAAGAAACTAAAAATAAAAAATAATGACTTGTTTAGCTATCGGAATAAGGAACTCGGTTCCAAAGCTTTAGAGCCGAGCTCCTTAACTCCTTGGCTAGTCAAGTTAAAACCGATTTTTGAGAATGAAAAAATAAAGAAATATGGGCATAATATTAAATACGATTTGGAAGTTTTAGCGAGTTACGGTATAAAATTAGCTGGCGTAGCGGCCGATTCGATGATCGCTTCATATCTATTAAATCCAGGGAGTAGACAACATAATCTCGATGTAGTAACTTTTAGCGAATTTAATCATCAGAAAATTACCAAAGCTGATTTATTGGGAAAAGGTAAAGAAAAAATTGGGTTTAAAGATGTCTCACTTGATAAACTTTATCTTTATTCCTGTGAAGATGCGGATTTCACTTTTAGGTTAATAAAAAAACTATTACCGGAATTAAAAAAACAAAAGCTTGATGAATTATTTAATGAAATAGAAATGCCTTTAGTCCGGGTGTTGGCGGCAATGGAAATTAACGGTATAAAGATTGATAAACAATGTTTATCAAAGCTAAGCCAAGAAGTAAATAAAAAAATTAAGGTATTGAAAAAGAAAATTTATGGCATAGCCGGGAAAGAATTTAACATTAATTCTACCCAACAATTGCGAGAGGTATTATTTGAAAAACTTGACATCCCAACTTTAGGCATAGCTAAAACTAAAACCGGTTTGTCCACTGGCGCTGACGAGTTGGCGAAGCTAAAAGATCAGCATCCGATAATCAAGTTGATTCAGAATTATCGGGAGTTAGTCAAACTGACCACTACTTATATTGACGCTTTACCAGAATTAATCAATCCGAAAACTGGTCGGTTGCATACCAGTTTTAACCAAAGCGTCACCGCTACCGGCAGGTTGTCTTCGACCGAACCTAATCTGCAAAATATTCCGGTCAGAACCGAATTGGGGCAAAAAATCCGCCAAGCTTTTATCGCGGATAAAGGGTATAAACTATTATCGTTGGATTATTCGCAAATCGAACTTAGACTGGCGGCTCATATGTCAGGGGATAAAAAATTGATTAAAGCGTTTTTATTAGGAGAAGATATCCATCGCGCCACGGCAGCGGCGATAAATGGAGTAAAAATTGACGAGGTAACGCCGGAAATGCGACGCGAAGCCAAAGCGGTAAATTTCGGCATTCTTTACGGCCAAGGTCCGCACGGTTTATCCGCCGGAGCCGGTATACCTTACTTCCGGGCCAAAGAGTTTATTGATAATTACTTTAAAGTTTATAAAGAGGTTAAAAAATTCGTTGATAAAACTATTACGAAGGCGCGCGCTAAAGGTTATACCGAGACATTATTCGGTAGGCGACGTTATCTGCCGGAAATTAACTCCTCGGTCTTACAGGTTATGAAAGCGGCCGAACGCATGGCCATTAATACGCCGCTGCAGGGAACGGCCGCAGATATAATTAAGATCGCCATGATCCTCGTCCAGGAAATAATAATTAAAGATTATAAAAATACTGAATTAAAAATGTTACTTCAAGTGCATGATGAGTTACTTTTTGAAGTTAGACAGGATTTGGTAGAAGAAGCGGCAGAAAAAATTAAAGAGATAATGGAGAACGTAATAAAGCCAAAGGTACCGATAGTAGCCGAGGCTAGCGTAGGGAATAATTGGGAAGAGATGGAGGAAGTAAAATAATTTTCAATTTTCAATTAAAAATTGGAAGTTGTAAATTTAAATAAATAAAATAAAAAGCAACGTGGTTAGACGTTGCGGTTATGTCCAGTTTTATCACGGACTGGGGTTATCGTTTATTTCGACAATATAGATTATATGGTTCTTTAAACGGTGGGGGAAATAGATTTATTGCTCTTAAGCTCTTTTCCGTTGCTGTACCGGAAATTCTATAATGGAGCGAAGAATTTTTATCATCCTCTACGCTCAATAAAGTATTTCCAGATCTAGATGATAACTTAACGAGCTTTCCTTGCCTATATTCTTTTTTGGATAATTTTTCCACCACCGACTTTTCAATCTGTACATTAGTTAATTTGTAGAGACATCGACCTTCCAGCGTAAAACTAATTTCGCCACCAGTGATTAATTCTCTTGGTGAACAATAATCCATTTTCATTCCCTCCTCTTCGTTGGATTTTTTAAAATAGTTTTAAAAATTTTATCATAATTAAAGAAAAAGTCAAGCAAAAATGAATTTAAAAGATTTAAAAAATAAAAAAATCGCTCTACTCGGTTTAGGTATGGAAAATTATGCCTTACTTAAATATTTGTTAAAGCATAGGGTAAAAGGCGAGATTACGATTTGTGATGCTAGGGTAGGGGTGATGCGTGCATCGCCCCTACGGAAATATAAAAATATCCATTGGCAATTGGGTAAAAATTTTAAAGACGGTTTGGAGAAATTCGATATTCTATTTCGTTCTCCTGGCTGGCCGATTGATTGTCCGAGCATCGTAGGGGCGATGCGCGCATCACCAGTACCTATTCTGTCCAGCCTGATAAGATTATTTTTCGATTTATGTCCGACTAAGAATATTATTGGCGTAACCGGTACTAAAGGTAAGGGCACGACTGCTTCGTTGATTTACCAAATATTAAAAGAGGCAGGCAAGCGAGTTTGGCTGGGTGGCAACATTGGCGTTGCTCCGTTTGAATTTATTGATAAAATAAAGAAAAATGATTGGGTTGTTTTGGAACTATCCAGTTTTCAACTTGAAGATATGACAGTCAGCCCACAGATTGCCGTAATAACCAATTTTTATCCCGAACACCTAGCTGCAGCCGATCCCAATAATCCGAATTATCATAAATCGCTTAAAGAATACTGGCAGGCGAAAGTAAATATTTTAAGATGGCAAAAAAAAGATGATTGGGCAATAATAAACTCAAATCTCAAATCTCCCTCCTGCCAAAGCACCCGCCTGCTAAGCAAGCTGGCGAGCGGGCAGGTGGAACTGGCGGGCGGGCAAATCTCAAAACTACAACTTAAAAGTCAAAAGTTATTTTTTAATAAATCAAATTTAAAATCAAAATTAGTGGGAGAACACAATAAAGAGAATATTGCGGCGGCAGTAGCAGTGGCGAGAGTTGCAGGTGTTAAAGATAGTGTAATCAAAAAAGCCGTAGCTAATTTCCAAGGACTGGAGCATAGATTGGAACTGGTGAGAACTGTTAGGGGAGTAAAATATTATAATGATAGTTTTGCCACCACGCCGGAAGCAACTATTACTGCCATCAAATCTTTTAAGCAGCCAATAATTTTGTTGTTAGGCGGTGCAGAAAAAAAGTCTGATTTTAAAAAATTAGCTAAAGAAGTGAAGAATAGGGTTAAATTTACGATTTTACTTGCTGGAACAGCCACGTTCAGGATAAAGAGAGAGTTACTGGCGATAAATTTTCCTACTAATAAAATGAAGTTAGTCCATCGTCTTAGAGAGGCAATTAAACAAGCTCAAATGAATTCGGTCGCAGGTGATATAGTAATGCTTTCTACCGCTTGCGCTAGTTTCGGTATGTTTAAAAATTATAAAGCCAGGGGTGATTTATTCAAGCAACAAGTAAAGAAACTAAAATAAAGCCACTTCGGCTTTATTTGATAAAGGCATTAAGAAATATTTTTTATAAAAAGTTGTCTTTATTATTCAGTTTTATCATTGATTTCCTGGTTTTCCGTTAGCAAAGAAATTCTCAAAGGATGGATTGAGGTTATTTCTAGTTCAGCCCCGCAGTTAGTACAGTTGACTAAATCATTTTGCGATAATCCGTCAGCAATTATTACATCGCTGTGGCATTTCGGACATTTAATTGTTTGCATAGTTTAGCACTATATTTTAGTTGTTTATAAGTTATATTATAATTTTAACAAAAAGTAAGGCGATTTTCAAGAAGTTATGATTATTTTTCTTTACGGCGAAGATACTTTTAGAAGCCGGCAAAAATTAAAAGAACTTAAAGAAAGGTTTTTACGTGAAATTGATCCGAATGGCAGTAGTTTAACCGTACTTGATGGTAAAAATCTAACTATTGAAAAAATTAACCAGACGGTTAGTCCTGGTTCACTTTTAGCCAAAAAACGTCTGGTTATAATTGAGGAATTATTTACTAATAAAGCGCCGAATATTTTTGAGCAAGTTTATCAATATTTAAAAAATAAAAAATTCGTTAAAAATGATAATATTACTATTTTTTGGGAGTCGCAAATAAAAACGAAAAAAATAAAGAATAAAGAGATAATAGTATCGCTAGATAATATTGGACGGGAAAGAGTTTTAACTAAACAGCAACAACAATTATTTAACTTTTTGCATACCCAAAAATATTCCCAACAGTTTAATTTATTAAATAATACCGAAGTTGCGGCTTGGACTAAAAAAGAAGTTATTAAACGAGGCGGTAAAATAAGTAATCAGGCGGTACAAATTTTAACTAGCTTAGTCGGAAGCGACCTTTGGCATATCAGTAATGAAATTGATAAATTATTAAGTTATAAATCGGCTGTTCGGCCAAAGTTGACCGGCGTCGGAGCCATCACCATTGAAGTTGACGATGTGGAAAATTTGGTTAGAGGGAATATGGACGAAAATATTTTTGCCTTAACCGATGCTATTAGCCATAAAAATAAGGCTTTAGCCTCTAGGCTATTAGAGGAGCAACTAGCGGCAGGATTAACCGACAATTATTTATTAGCAATGTTTATTAGACAGTTTAAGATTCTTTTACAAATTAAACAAGCACAAGACGTCGGTTTTAACTCTCGTAAAATCGTTAGTTCGTTAAAGCTTCATCCTTTTGTCGTACAAAAAGGCCTTAACCAAGTGCGTAATTTTAGTTTAGCTACCCTAAAAAATATTATAAATCAATTAGTCAGGATAGACTATTTGATGAAAACCGGTAAAGCTGACATTCATCTTATGCTTAATTTATTAATTGCTAAAATTTAAAAAAAATAATAAAATAATAAAATAATAAAACTCCTTAGTTAGAGGGGTTTTATTGTTGAACTTAAAGGTTGGACTTTATTTTTTTAAAGTTAAATTAAATTTATCTTGTAATCTGGATTTTAGTCGGTTAGATTTATTTCTTTTTATTATACCTTTTTGCGCCACTTTATCCAAAGCCTTTAGTGTTTGAACTAATAGTTCGCTCGCCTTTTCGCTTTTACTGTCAATGGCTTTTCGGCTCTTTTTAATTAATTCTTTAAGGTCAGATATTATTTTTTTATTACGAACATGTCGTATTAAACTTTTACGCAGCTCTTTTTTAGCTGATTTGATATTGGGCATAAATTAGGATATTAGGTAATTAGTATATTAGTTTTCGATAAAGGCGGATCTGTCCCCTGCGTAGTCAGGCCTCTGGCAGTAATTAGTTTTAAGATTTCATTTGAGAGTTTAGGTTATAATAGCATGTATTTTTTTATTTTTCAAGACTGAGTAAATTAAATAAACTAAACTCGATATAATAACGATTAGGCTAACTAATTGGGCAAAGCGTAAGTTAAAGAAAACTGGCGTCGGGTCAATTCTTAAATATTCAAGAGCAAACCTTAAGCAGGAGTAAAGAAATAAATAACATATAACTAATAACTTATAACAAAAAATTTTTAAATCATGACTTGCCGTTTTTTTAATAATATAGAGATGGGCTATTATTAAAATGATAAAAATTAATAAGTCACCAAGGCTTTCATATAGAAATACGGGATGAAAATACTGACTGGAAAAATATTCAACTGGTCGGTTAACTAAATCAATCGGGATACCCCAAGTTAGATTAGTTGGTTGACCAAATAATTCTTGATTAAAGTAATTACCCCAGCGGCCGATTGCTTGAGCCAAAGCTAAACCCGGCACAATTAAGGCGGTAAGTTGCCAGAAGTTAAGTAGATGTTTTTTAGTATACCACCAGAGAATAACTAGACCGGTAAAAATTGCTCCATAAATGGCTAAACCACCTTGCCATAAATAAAAAATTGCCAGTGGCCGCTGTAAATAATAAGGTAGCTCTACTAAAACATGATAAAGACGAGCTCCAACTAAGCTGCCAATAATTAACCAAAAAGCTAAATCAATGAAAATTTCTTTTTTAATTTGGTAATAATCTGCCAGTTTCACGGAAACCAAAATGGCTAGTAGCGCTCCGCTGACAATTAATAAACCATACCAATGGATTTGTATTGGACCTAAGGATATTAATATGGAGTTAGGTTGGTAGGTATGTAAAAAATTCATCATAATAATTATTGTCATCCTGACCCCGCACTTGTTGCGGGGGAAGGATCTTTAATACGTGGCAGGCGATATGTACAAAGTATTATAGATTCTTCGCTACATTTCATTCCGCTCAGAATGACAAAAACAAAGGTTAACACCTTTATTTATTTTGTCTTTAAAATTGAATTTAGTCAAATAAAAAAGCCAAGTCTGTAAAAGCACTTGGCTTGGTTAATTGTTTCGTTTCCTTTTTTAAAGTAACGACTTGAATTTTACGCCGATGTCGTACTGCCCATTGGCGAGGCGTTTTTTGATCACTACTACATTAATACGGTTTTTTGTTTCCAAGGGGATAGAAACCGATTCCACTGGAAGAAACATTTCCATTTTCCCCTTCTCAAGGAAGATCTTATAGTAATTTGCTTCTTCTCCTAAAACTATCGCAGTATCTTTTGTTGACTCGATACTGCGAGATGTAATCGTGATGGTGCAGATGGCCAAAACTAGCACCACCAGTCCAATCAATGTGATAATAACCAGTTTTTTCATCCTTTCCTCCTCTTAAGATAATTCAAGGCCTTTTTAAAATTTATGCTGCTCATAACTACGAAAAACAAAGAAAATATTGCGGAAATTTTGGCTATGAACTTAAAGTATTCTAAGTCCATTTTTATTTCCGCACTCCTGATGCTATTCATTCCTAATTCTTGGGCGAATCCTTGAATTAATGCCGAATCAAACAATTGTGCAATCGGCAGCAATATAAAAAATAACAACCACATTGCGAGAAAGAATTTAACGAGTTCTATCATCATTCCCTCCTATTTTTTTCTTTTGGAACGGTATAACCAGCATGATTATGCCGGCTATCAGAGGAATAACCACACCGATCCAATTTGATGCCGGACCCTGTGTACCTGGATGTTTGGCGGCGAAGTTAATTATAGCCACAGCATTATATAGTGCTACGGCTATCGCTAACACTCCCACGAAACGTAAAAGTATTTTTGTCCTTTTCATCCTCTCCTCCTTTTTTGACGTCGAATTTTTTTAAAGGGTTAATTACCCACAAATAAATTACTAATGTAATAAGGAAGGAACCGCCTAACAAAATCAGCAAAAAATTTTGGTTGTTTATGAACCATCCCTCTAATCCTGCGGAATTATCAAAAAAAGCGGTCCGGCAATTGCTACTAGCATCATAAACCAAATCATCCAGATTAAACCGAAGATTGCCATATTGTCCTCCTATTTTTTCGTAAATTTTGACTAAAAGTCAAGTTAGTGAAAATAAGTTTTATTCGTCATTCCTGCGGCCTTTAGTCCCCGTGAAAACGGGGAAGGAATCCAGAAAATATTTACTTCCACTAGCTTGACTTATAGTCTAGGTTTTAAAGAGCCTTTTTGAATATTTTACATTATCATAATTGTTGATTTTTGTCAATATTTCAAATTTAAAACAGGGCAGGCGTAAAACCTGCCCCTACAAAAATATTCTATTTTCTGGCTAATTTTTGCTCGGTTTTTAAGATAGCTAAAGTAGTTTTAATCACCGTATCTGGATTTAAGGAAATACTATCTATACCGCATTCTACTAAAAATTGGGCAAAGTCGGGAAAATCAGATGGAGCCTGGCCGCAAATGCCGATTTTAATTTTATTTTGACGAGCCACCCGGATAACCTGCTTAACTAAATCTTTGACTGCCTGATTTCTTTCATCATAGACTTGGCTGACCAAAGCACTGTCTCTGTCCACGCCTAAAGTTAGCTGAGCTAAATCATTAGAGCCGATAGAGAAGCCATCAAATAATTTGGCAAACTCTTCTGCCAAAATGACATTAGCAGGTATTTCTATCATACAATATAATTCAAAACCGTTTTTACCTTGAATTAAGCCGTTGGACTCAATTATTTTAATAACCTTTTTGGCTTCTTCTATAGTGCGGCAAAATGGTACCATGGCTTTTAAGTTAGTTAATTTCATCTCCTCCCTGACTTTTTTAATTGCCCGACACTCTAAATCAAAGGCTGGTTTAAACTCTTGAGAATAATATCTGGAAGCGCCGCGCCAGCCTAACATCGGATTGGATTCAGTTGGTTCATAGATCGATCCGCCAATCAAGTGGGCGTATTCATTTGTTTTAAAATCAGAAAAGCGAACAATCACGTCTTTTGGGTAAAAAGCCGCCGCAATTATGGCAATGCCTTGAGCTAATTTATCAATAAAAAATTGTTTTTTATCCTTATAGCCCAAGGCTATTTCATCTATTTGTTTCTTTGTTTTTTTGCTTGGTTGTTTATTATAATTGAGTAAAGCTAAAGGATGAATTTTAATACTTTCGTTAATAATAAATTCTTCACGGGCCAGTCCAACGCCATCATTAGGAATAAAAGAATTGGTAAAAGCCAGATCAGGCGAGCCGATATTCATCATAATTTTAGTATTGGGACGCTTAAGATTCTTAATGCTAGTTTTGCTTATCTTAAAAGGCAAAATTTCTTGATAAACAAAGCCCTGGTCACCCTCGGCGCAACTAACAGTAATTGGTTGTCCTGATTTAATCAGTTTTGTGCCATTATCGGTGCCAACAACGCAGGGAATGCCCAGTTCACGGGAAACGATGGCTGCATGGCAGGTTCGGCCGCCTTTATCAGTGACGATAGCAGCCGCCTTTTTCATAATTGGCTCCCAGTCAGGGTCAGTCATATCAGTTACTAAAACTTCGCCTTGTTTAAATCTGGCAATATCGGTAATCTCCATAATCCGATTAGCTAAACCAGCGCCGATTTTATTACCGACACTTTGACCCCTGGTAATAATTATGTCTTTTTTTAATAAAATATATTCTTCAATCAGATTACGATCTTTAATACTTTGAACTGTTTCCGGTCTGGCCTGGATAATGTAAAGCTGGTTATCTTTACCGTCTAAAGCCCATTCAATATCCATGGCTCGGCCATAGTGTTTCTCAATTTTTATGGCCCAGTCAGCTAATTTAATTACCTCTTGGTCAGTGATAGATGGGCGAAATTGAGCTTGTCTGGCTACCTTAACATTATGGGTTGGTCGATTAGGGTTATTACTATAAATCATTTTAATGGTTTTACGGCCGAGCGAGCGTGAGATGATAGTTTTGGTTGGTTTAAAGACATAAAATTCATCGGGATTAACTTTGCCTTGGACAATATTTTCGCCTAAACCATAAATAGAGTTAATTAAGACAATATTAGCAAAGCCGGATTCAGTATCAATAGTGAAAATGACGCCTGAAGAAGCCAAATCCGAACGTACCATTTTTTGTACTCCAACCGACAGAGCAATTTTAAAATGATCAAAGCCTTTGTCAACACGATAGGAAATAGCTCGATTGGTAAATAAAGAGGCGATACATTTTTTTACGGCCTTGAGTAATTGTTCCTCACCAGAAGTATTTAAGAAAGTTTCTTGCTGACCGGCGAAAGAAGCATCGGGCAAATCTTCGGCTGTGGCGGATGAACGCACTGCCACATGTAAATTGGGAGTTTTATAATAAACCGATAATTTTTTATAGGCCTGTTTAATGGCTTTGGTTAAATCCTGAGGAAAGGCAGCGTTGATGATTAATTGACGAATCATCGCACCGCGTTTAGCCAAATCAACCGTATTTTTGGTATTAAGACCAGTAAGTATTTTTTTAATTTGTCTTTTAATTCCGCTTTTAGATAAAAAGTAACGGTAAGCCTTAGCCGTAGTAGCAAAGCCGTTAGGTACGCTAATTCCCTGGCTAGACAATTTTTTATACATTTCACCCAGCGAAGCATTTTTGCCACCAACTTGTGACACATCCTTGTTGGTTAATTGGTTAAAAAATTTAATATATTGAGACATAATATCGAAATAAAAAATAAAATATAAAAAATAAAAAATGCAGATAAAAAATTAAAAAATAAACAAAAAAATTTTTGCATTTTTACGTTTGTCATTGCTCAGCAACGATCCCGCAATATGCGGGATGCCAGCCGAGCTGGCATTTTATCTTTTATTTTTAATTTTTTATTTATAGGTTAATTTTCTTGCTCCAATCATAAAGATAAGGGATCTTCCACCATTCGCCGTTTAAGGTTTTAACAATACCGATAATAGAAATGACTGCTAAAAATAACATTAATAATTGACCGAAGAAAGGAAACCAGAAAAATAAACTAGCTACAATTTCAATGATAAACAAAATTAAGCCTTGTTTGGCATGAAATTGAGCAAATTTAGAATTCCGTTTACCTAGCAGCGGCACTAAACACAGGATCCAGACATAAGATAAGGCGGCAATAGCTTTATTTTGTTCCACATCTGAATCTGTGGTACTGGTTTTTTTGTTTTCACTACCGGCTTGAGATGATTTTTCTTTTTCCATATTTTTTAATTAATAGTTAATTATTATTTAAAATTAATCTATTATTATAATAACATAAATTTTGCTATAATGAAAAGGATAATAGTAAACAGTAAGCAGAAAGCAGAAAAAGTCTGCCGTCTACTGTCCATCGTCAGGTTGACAAATATTGTTAATTAAATAAGAATAGAAAAATAATTGCAGGCGTGGCGGGATTGGTATACCCCGCAATTTCGCTTCGCTCAATGCGGGGCAAGCGCGCTATATTATATGCCGAGGTGGTGAAATTGGTAGACACGCCAGCCTTAGGAGCTGGTGGAGCAATCCTTGGAGGTTCGAGTCCTCTCCTCGGCACATTGAGAAAGATCAGAGTCCTTGCCCCGCATTTATTGCGGGGTCTCCGCCTGCACTAAAATTAATAATTTGTTAAAATTACATAAAACAAATAGGAGGATAAAAGTTATGGGCATGATGTTTTCCGAGAAAAGAATACCGAAAGTTGAAAAAGTAGATAACACGAAAGAACTGCCTCCGATTCCGAAAGAATCTGTTGATGGATGGAAAAAAATACCGGTCCATGAATGCGGGGAAAAGCTCGTTCCAGTCGGCGCTTTTTCTGAACTTTCAGATTGCGACACTAGCGCTGTTTATTTCGGTGAGCGAGGTAAAGGCAAAGATATGAATTTCCTTGGAAGGCCGGTGAGACGAGATGTAAGTTTAATAACTCACTTTGTTCGAGAAGGAGTGCTGAAAAAGCTTAAAATTGCCCAGCAGCTATTGCCCGATGGTTATTATTTTCGTTTTTTTGATAATTATAGACCTCTTCCTGTTCAGGATCAGCTTTTTAGCGATCACAAAAATGATTTAAGGGACGAGCATCCCGATTGGAGCGAGGCCACGCTTGATGAGAAAACCCAGATTGGTGTTAGTTTTGCTTCGCCGAGTAAAGAAAGAGAGACAACTCATCCATCGCCTCATAGCACGGGTGGCGTGGTTGATCTTACTATTATCAAATTAAATGATGAAGGAAAGCGTCTTTTGAAAGAACTCGAACATAAAAGACTGTCGGGTAAACTTAACTATCCGATCTCAGATACAGAGAAAAACGAAATTCAGATAGTTGATGACTGGATTGAGAATGAGGCTGAGACGAAAGGCTGGAATGAGCAGCAAAAAAAATATGTTTGGGACAATTGGCTTTCCAATTACCGATATGCAAGAGAAAAAGCGAGGATATTTAAAAACCAAGCTTCTTCTCTGAATATGGGCACTGATTTCGATCACTTCGTTTCAGAAACCGGAACTCGCTACTTCGAGGACTTAGCCGAACAACGCGAACTTTCAGAAACTGAAAAGGAGATTTTGCAGAATCGTCGTTTTCTGTATCAAATGATGAAAAAATCTGGCTTTTCTAACTACCCTGAAGAATGGTGGCACTGGAGTTATGGCGACAACATGGACGCTGCCAACTGTAAAAAAGAATTTGCGGTTTACGGTGGAGCGAAAATGTCAGAGGAAAATCTGGCTTTCGAAAAAGCAAGAAGGGGTCCATACTTTGATTCCCTTGCTCGCATTGGCAAGAAAGGATTGTTTGTAGATTCAATTGAAGACGATCCTTCAAAAATTACGGCCTGACTTTTTTGTATTATATAGGGCTTCACTTAATAAAAAACGAAGCTTTTTTTCTTCAAAGAAATAATTTGTTGACAAAGTAGTAAATTTTTCAAAATAAAAAAGCATCATCCTGTTTGGGTTGATGCTTTTTTATTGAAGGCATGATGCAGATGTTGCTTTCAATCTTTATTTGCCTTTTAAGGCATCTTTTAAGGTTTTGCCGGTTTTAAATTTGGCCACGGTTACTTGAGGAATTTGAATTCTCTCGCTTGGTTTTTGCGGGTTAACTCCGCCTCGGGCATGGCGGGTCTTAGCCATAAAGGTACCAAAACCGGTGATAGTAACCTCATTACCAACTTTTAATTCATCAATGATGATTTTAACCAAAGATTCAAGCACATCTTCGGCTTGCTTCTTGGTAACGGCTGCTTCAGCAGCAATTTTTTCGATTAATGCGGCTTTGTTCATAGAGTTATTCGAATTAAATTCGAATTATTCTTTTATTACTTAGTTAATATTAATAAATTTCATTATCGGTTTAATGCTAATTGCTTTTTTGGTCTCTGGGTCAATAGTAATTAAGATTGCGTTAAAGATGACCCGGCCGGTTTCGGGCAGTACCGCCGGATATTTAATTTGTTCTAAATAAGTTTTGATAATACTTTCTTTGGCTGAGCCGATTACGCCTTCAGCATAACCCGCCATACCTAAGTCGGTAATATATGCCATGCCCTTTTTTGTAATTTGATAATCGGCAGTCATTACGTGGGTATGAGTACCTAAGCAGGCAGTAACCCTGCCATCAGTATGATGAGCCAAGGCAATTTTTTCTGAAGTGGCATCAGCATGGATATCCACAATTATAGCTGACAGATTTTTGTTTGTAAAGTTAGTCAAAATTTCATCCAATTTTCTAAATGGACAGTCAAAGTTTTGTTTCATAAAGACCCGACCCAATAAATTAATCAGTAAAATTTTAAATTTATCCTTCTCAATTATCGTCCAGCCCTTTCCTGCTACTCCTGGCGGATAATTAGCAGGTCGTAAAATTGGTAAAGCGCGGTTATATAGCTCTGTCCCACTATCAAAAGCATGATCACCGTTAGTGAACCAATCCACTCCTACTTCCATCATTTCTTTTAAAGTTGCTTCGGTTATGCCTTTGCCATGAGCTAAATTTTCTGCATTGGCAATTACTAGGTCTGGCTTTAACTCTTTTTTAAATTGTGGTAATAATTTGGCTACGGTTTTTCTGCCAAGTTTACCAACAATGTCACCAATAAATAGAATTTTTAACATATAATAACCCTAATTAATCCGAATTTGTATCCGAATGCTCCGAATTCTGTTTTTAATAATTCGGTGCATTCGGATTAATTTGCCCGCCTGCTAGTCTTCGCTAGCGAAGCGGGCAGGTAGATTCGGATTATGTTACCTGGCGTATTCGGTTACTCTCATTTCTCTAATAACATTAATCTTAATTTCTCCGGGATATTTTAATTCCTCTTCAATTTTTTTAGCAATATCCCGAGCTAAATTGTGAGCGGCTAAATCATCAATTTCTTCGGGTGTAACAAACACTCTAATTTCCCGTCCGGCTTGAATAGCATAAGCCTTTTCAATTCCAGAAAAGGAAGTGGCGATTTTTTCTAATTCTTCTAAGCGTTGGATATATTGTTCAAAAGTATCGCGTCTGGCTCCTGGGCGGGCGGCCGAGATGGCATCAGCCACTTTAACAATAACCGAGATAAGACCGTTAGGCCGGTCATCATGATGTGTTTCAATCGGAGCGATTATTTCTTCAGTTATGTTAAATTTTTTAGCAATGTTGGCACCGATTTCCGGATGGGTACCGGAAACCTCGTGATCTACCGCTTTACCAATATCATGAAGTAGCCCAGCTTTTTTTGCAATAGTTACATCAGCGCCCAATTCTTCGGCCAATAAAGCGGACAGATGAGCGACTTCAATTGAATGTTGTAAGGCATTTTGGCCATAGCTGGTGCGATACTTAAGACGACCGATTATTTGTACAAGTTTCGGATCGAAACCGGTAATGCCAACTTCATATAAAGCTTCTTCGCCGGCTTTTTTAATATCAAGCGCCAACTCCTTTTTTGCCTGCTCAATCGCGTCTTCAATCTTGGTCGGGTGGATTCTGCCGTCTTTAATAAGATGATCCAGGGTTCTTTTGGCGATATGGCGTCTGATTGGCGAGAAACCAGAAATGGTGATGGCATTGGGCGTATCATCAACAATAATTTCCACGCCGGTTAACTGCTCAATTACCTTAATGTTTCTGCCTTCGCGGCCAATAATACGCCCTTTCATCTCGTCATTCGGCAGATCAACCGTAGTAGTAGTAATTTCAGTGGCATAATTAGAGACTAATCGTTGCATGGCACCAGCCATTATATCTCGTGCTTTTTCATCCACGGATTCAGATGCTTCTCTTTCTAATTTATTAATTCGGCTTAGTAAATCATCTTTAATTTCTGCTTCTACATTTTTGTATAAAACTTCTCTGGCCTCATCTTTGGACATAGCGGCAATTTTTTCTAACTTAGTCAATTGTTCTTCTTTTATTTTTTTAATTTTTTCTTTGATGCCCTCAACTTTATTGACTTTGTCATAAAGTTGTTGTTGTTTGTCTTGGAGTTCTAGTAATTTTTGGGAGAAAGCCGTTTCCCTTTTTTCTAATCTGACTTGCAAGTTACTCATTTCCTGACGGCGTTTTTCATCTTCCCGCTTGGCTTCCTCAATTATTTTTAAAGCTTTGTCCTGCGCAGCCAGCAGCATTTCCTTCTGTTTAGCTTTAGTTTCATTTAAGATTTTCTCCGCCCTGGCTTCTGCACCGGAAACTAATACTTTCGCTCTTTTTTTGCGTATCCAATAACCTATAATAAAACCGCCTATTGCCAGAAGTCCATAAATAATAAATTCCATAGATTTATCACTTCTGTTGTTAGGAGGTTTTTAAGAGAAAATAAAATAATAGTCAAATTTATTTTATTTTTATAAATTTGCTTTTGCTAAATCAATAAACCAAATAATTTGACAAGTGGAAATATTAATTATCACAAATTTTTTGCTAAATAAACCGTAATTATTAACCATCTTCAAAAGTTAAACTCTCTCATCCTAATAACAGAATTTTTTTTAGTTATTTATAACATTTGTAGCTTAACATAACTTAAAAAGTTTGGCAAGGGGCATAAATCGTGTATCGCGTATCGTGTATCGTATATCGTGTAGAAAACGCTACTGCCATTTATGCAAAAAAGCTTAATCACTAATAATAGGTTAAGTTATTGAATGAATATAAAAAATACAGAGCTTTGTTCGGCTCTGTTAATAATTTAATTCTCATCGGGATGGGTTTTGATTTTCATCTCGTTCGTTCGTTGGTTGACAAATTCACTAATTTGAGATAAAAATCTTGCTTCATTATAGCTTAGAAATAGTTTTCCCACACCTTCCTTAAACGCCATTAAGGCGTTAGGGCATCCTATATCACCGACATACCTACCTTTATTTATTTCTATTCTTGCTACTTTATACATTACCCAACCTCGGTAATAGTACTCAGTTACTTTCCGTCCATGAATCAAGAGGAAAAAGATGCTATTGGTAATTCCGTGCGAACGCAGTAAAGCTAATACTTCATTTTTATAAACATATAAAATCGTCGGAGAATTCCAATGTGTTGGCGTGTTAAAAGCTATGACACCAGAGGTATTTAACTCGGAATAATTAAATTCAAGTTTTTGTGTTACCGATTTCAATTCTTTTTTAATCTCGTCCAATAATTGTTCCTTTTTAAATCCTTGTCGCCTGGTCATTTTTTCCTCCTTTAGCTAGTGGTTTTAGATAAAGAGCTCTTTCCGCGAGTATTTCGCGGTTCTTCATTTTATTTAAGATTTTAAATATTAGCATATTACAGCAGTTTGTCAACAAAAACACGTCTTTGCGGGCGTGTTTTGTGTTACGTGTTATGTGTTACCTGCCTGCGCAGGCAGGTGAGTTATGTGGTTTTATTTCACGATAATCTTATCAACTATACCATACTTTTTAGCTTCTTCAGGGTTCATGAAGAAGTCACGGTCGGTGTCTTTTTCAATAGTGGCGATGGGTTGACCCGTATGTTTGGCTAAAATTTTATTGAGTTTATCCCTAACGCGCAGAATATGTTCGGATTGGATTTTGATATCAGCGGCTTGGCCCTCGAAACCGCCCATCACCTGATGAATCAATATTTCCGAATTAGGTAAAACGAACCTTTTACCGGCGCTACCAGAGGCCAGTAGTACTGCGCCCATGGATGCGGCCATACCGATGCAGATAGTGGAAACATCGCTTTTTACATACTGCATGGTATCATAGATAGCCATACCAGCCGTGACTGATCCGCCCGGAGTGTTGATGTAAAATTTTATATCTTTGTCTTTATTTTCTGCGTCTAAAAATAAGAATTGGGCAATAATAATATTGGCTACATGATCAATAATAGGTTCACCTAAAAAAATTATGC
>Ga0315282_10000712_pt1 | contig 65395 bp, 53 predicted proteins | sample YL17G07_20_MG_FD_203693 | JGI IMG/M metagenome (GOLD analysis project Ga0315282, IMG submission 203693) | Sediment microbial communities from Yellowstone Lake, YNP, Wyoming, USA - YL17G07_20 | ecosystem: Environmental > Aquatic > Freshwater > Lake > Sediment | place: USA: Wyoming | collected...
CGTGCGTTTTCTGGGTAAAAATGGGGGTGCGGTGGGTGGCGGGGGTGGGGGCTCGTGACCCGTGGCTTGTGGCTCGTGATTCGTGGATTCCACCTTCGCCTCCTCCTTCGATAAATCTACAGAGGACGAGAAGGCTACGGTGGACAAGCGTGGCTCGTGATTCGGGGTTGGAAAGAACTGGGTCCCGGATAACGGCATTCCGGGATCTTCGCTGCGCTGCGAGAGGCGGGCAAGAAGATTGCTGATAATTCGACTTCGCTCACCACAAGTTGTCGATTGTCGATTTTAATCAACGACTAATTTTGCCACAGAGGACGCAAATAATTTTTAGCCACAGAGGGCACCCTTCTTCGCCGACTCGTGCTTCGCAGCGAAGCGCCGCTTCGCAGAGTAGCAAGCGGCTACGCAGGGCAGGCAGAGGTCACAGAGATATAGAATAAATAGACAAATAAAGCTGAAAATTAGCCACAGATGGACACGGATTTACACTGTTTAAATTTTATTTTTTTAGCCACAGAGAGCAAGATGACACAGAGGTATAAAATCCAGAATTAGCCACAGATTTCACAGATTAACACTGATTTCATTTTGGCCAGCGGGGTGTTTTTAAATTTACTATTTTCTATTTACTATTTACTATTGGGAATTGAGGGTACGTGACGAGTTTTGCGGCTGGCCGAAAATAATTTTTAGCTTACCCTCCTAGTCGAAAGGACTACGAGCATTTTATTGATGGTATTTATAATTTGGGCCGGGACAGGTATTTGGGATTAAGAAAATTGTCGATGGTTTGACGTTGCTCATCACAAGTGGTTCGACAAGCTCACCGCTTCGCCCTTCTTCGCATAAAGCTACGAAGGGCTTCCACCTTCGCCAAGGCTTCCGCCTACGCTCTTCGAGCTACGGCGGACAGGACGGTGGACGAGTCGCAGGGCAAGCACCACAGGTTTTTAATATTTGATTTTCTTCCGTCCCCAGCCTGTCATGAGTTTGTCGAATGGCCATTTATGGGCGGCTGGTAGTTTTCAAAATAGTACGGGCAATTTTCATCTAATTCTATGATTCATAAACATGCTGCCTGGGGCATTTCATCCCAAGTTCGGCCGTGTAATTCTCTGCCAGCTTTTTTCTTGTTTGTGCCGCCCCATTGTTTGAAAAAGAAAGATACATTTGCGTTAAGGCATTGATCACGAATATCAGTTACCCACTCAGATTCCATTGGTCTTGCGCCAATACCAGATTCGCCACCAACAATAACCCAGTCAATTCCGCTTAGGTCTAGAGTACCGAGATTACCTAATAGCGGTTCCAAAGACAGAAATTTTATGTGTGCACCTGTTTGTCTCAGATATTCTACCCTATGCTTGTAGTCAGATGTCTCAACTGTGACACCCATCCAGATATTTTCTTTCCACGGGAGAATCTTTGAAAGTTTAGCGAGCCGTTCCGCCCTTTTTGTTAAAATCTGATATTGATGATGTGGTGTTTTTTCCATTATTTCAAACACATCAAGAATAAAATCAATCGATACTTTCTCATGAAATAGATCGCTCATCGAATTTACGAAAATCATCTGAGGTTTTTTCCAATTCAGCGGCAAAGAAAGCGAATGAGGGTGACAAGTCAGTTTGAAACCATTCCTGTAATTATGCTGTCCCATGGCTTGAAGCCGTATCGCCATGCGTTCTGCATAACAGTTCTTACAGCCCTGACTGATTTTAGTACATCCTGTAACAGGATTCCACGTCGATTGCGTCCATTCTATTTTTGAATCAGTTCCCATTCAGATACTCTTCATTAAGTGTTCTGCAATTCTAATAGCAATTGGTGCTCCCTTGGGGTTTCCGGCGGCAAAGAAAAATTGGAATAAAGCACTTCCGCGGCTATTGCAAAAGACCTTAGGTTTTTCTGCCACTCCAGCAAATATAGTTTTTAATCTGCTCATATAAAAATTTCCGATCCTGGTGAAGTCGCAGGCTTTAACTATTATATCAACAGACTTACCAAAAATATCATCTAAAGTTCGAGTTTTATAAAAATGTTCAAACCACTCTTGCGTTCCAAAAAGTTTATTCAAACAATCATATGAAATTTTTTGTGGGTCTTTTGCTAACAGGCGATTGACTGCCATAAGCGGAAAAAGTATCCAGATGTCAATACAACGCGTTTTTGCGACTGTTTCTATTGTAGCCCATTCGACCTCTGTAGCAAACGGGTCGAGAAATAAAACTGCCCGAGTTTTTACCCAATCTTCATTTTTACAATAATTTTGAATAAATTGATTAGCATCGTCTAGTACTATTTCAATTTGCTTCGCTTTTTCAGTATGTTCTTTTTGTAATTTCTCCAGCTCATTAATTTTGTTTTCGTCACTTTCAATAAAGATATACTTATGGAAAGGTGGATTAGCTTCAAGGGCTAATTTTGCCGATCCTTTAAGAAACTGCTTGGATTCATCCTGCTCTAACTCTTCGAAAAACCCTTGAATGTTGTATTGATGTTTTCGTTGCAGACGGTATCCTGTTCCCGCAAATGCATCTATATAAACTCTCTTAAACGGTTGGTTTTTTAATACAGTATTGTAACTGTCGAGATACTTCTTAAGGATTTCGAGTTTTTTTTCGGTCCAACTACCACCGAAAGTTTGTTCCGCGGAACTTATCATTTCCTTTGCCGCCCTTCAAAGTTTGTAAGATGGGCAACTTTTGCCCATGCAGTAAAATATTTTTCCAACCACTCCGCCCGTCATGATTTTTTTATCATCCTTAATCGCCGCCTACGGCGGGAGTAACCCGCCCGATAAATCGGGGGGCTAAATTTTTAAAGAAAGTAACCCACCGAATAATCCGCCTTCGTTAAAACTACGGCGGACAAGCTTCGGGGGCTAAATTTTAAGATAAACTATTTTATGCCAATTACCGCAAGAAACAAGCTCTTTCAATTAATCGTTCTACGTCGTGCGTGGTGCGTATAGCGGATAGGAGATTGTCGATTGCCGAATGTCGAATGTCGATTTTGGCGTATAGCGGGTAGCGTATAGCGGACAGGACGGCGACCAACAACCATAAACTAACGGCTGGCGGCTGTTTTTAGGTCTTGACAGGAAACGTGGATAACTCTCTAATAACCTATGGTCTATAAATTGGGGTCAGACCAATGGGTTATGAAGAAACATTTAGAGAATTGTTAGCGACTGCAGACATTAAAGTAAATGGGAATAGACCATGGGATATGAAAGTTCATAATCCAGGGATTTATCAAAGGATTCAAGCAGAAGGCTCACTTGGTTTAGGAGAGTCCTACATGGATGGCTGGTGGGACTGTGACAGATTAGACATATTCTTTACAAAAGTTATTGAAGCAGATTTAGAAAAAACAGTAAAAGGGTCATGGACATACTTGAAAGTCGCTGCTATTGCGAGAATTCGTAATCTTCAAAGCAAGAAGAGGGCTTTCCAGGTTGGAGAAAAACATTACGATGCCGGCAATGAATTATATTCTTTAATGCTTGACCCAACAATGACCTATTCCTGTGCTTATTGGAAGGGATTAAAAGAGACACCTGAAAATTTAGCCAAAGCACAAGAACAAAAATTAGATTTAGTTTGTAAAAAACTCGGACTAAAAGAAGGTATGCGTGTTTTAGATATAGGCTGCGGCTGGGGCAGTTTTATGAGATATGCCGCTGAAAATTATGGTGTAAATGTTGTGGGATATACTGTTTCAAAAGAACAAGTTGAACTGGGGCAAAAGCTCTCCAAAGGACTTCCGGTTGAATTCAGACTTGAGGATTACAGGGCTGCAACTAAAACAGGAGAAAAATTTGATAGAATTGCTTCTCTTGGTATGTTCGAACATGTCGGTCATAAAAACCATAGAGAATATATGGCTGTTGTAGATGCTTGTTTAAAATTAGAGGGACTATTTCTATTACAGACTATCGGAGATATAAGCTCTAAACCAACTGTAGAACCGTGGCTAAATAAATATATTTTCCCAAACGGAGACCCTCCTTCTGTAAAACAAATAGGTGAAGCAGCAGAAGGCATTTTTGATATTGAAGATTTCCACAGCTTTGGAAGATACTATGACCCAACGTGTATGGCCTGGTACCATAATGTGGCAGGAAATTGGGATGTGATAAAAGAGATAAGAGGGCCCGATGCAAAACCAAAATATAATGATAGATTTTACAGAATGTGGACTTATTGGTTACAAATGTCTGCGGGGTCTTTCCGGTCAAGAGGGAAATTATGGCAAGTTGTACTTTCTAAAGGAAGAAAAGAGGACTATCAATGTGTAAGATAAAAGCTTTTGCCCCTTTTTCCAATTAGGCCGACTCAAAAATTGTAACTAACATAAGGGTATCATAAGTTTAATTATGATACTGACCTTGCCCCATTTATTGAACCACGGGATTAGAGCATCCAGCGTTAAATGATACTTTCGCCAGAGGTAGACGGATGGGGAAAATACATAATCGGCGAAGATTCCCTAAACCACGTTGGGTTTATGGCTGCACGGATTTTTTTTGTTAGAACGGGGGGTGGTGGACGATATAATCCTAAGGTTTTTAAAAAATCTGGTTTTTAGAGAAGGAGTTTGTATGAGCAGAATGACGACAGTAATGCTTTTAATCGGGTCAAATGTGTTTATGACATACGCGTGGTATGGGCATTTGAAAGACCTGAAGGGTCAGCCGATAATGGTGGCTGTGCTGGTAAGCTGGGGGGTGGCGTTTCTGGAATATTGTCTTCAGGTGCCGGCCAACCGGATAGGGTTTCATTTCTTTACGCTATCGCAGTTAAAGATTCTGCAGGAGATAATCACGATAAGCGTATTTGCAGTGTTTTCAATAGTTTATATGAAGGAGCAGATAAAACTCGATTATATCTGGGCGGCGCTGTGCGTGGTTGGAGCGGCCTATTTTATGTTCCGGGGCCTGTCGCCATTAGGTTAGTAAAGCTTGACGGCCGTCAGGCAGGATGAGTTATAAAAATAAGTCATACTACGAAGATAAGAAATGCTAATATCTATTATAAGTGAAACTGCTCAAAATAAAGCTTGCAAAACAGATAATTTTTGTTAAATTGGATAATTTAGTGTGCGGAAGAAGAACCGTCCGCTTTGTTAGTAATAAATAAGTGATATTTCCTGTGAGGAGGAGGTGGCACTTCAGATAATCACAGTCTGCTTAAATTGTGAAACCATATTCGGAAATAAACAATTCACAGAAATAATTTCGGAGAGGTTGTGCCTAAAAACGGGCGTTAAAAGGCAAGGTTTGGCCAGGAAAGGAGGATGAAAAGAAGCTCGACATAAGAAGACAAATCTCGATAAAGCTAAAGTAGAGTTTTTTTGTAGTTTTCGGGGGCAACAAATATAACGTGAAAGGAAAGAAATATGAGACACTGTAAATTTTTGGCAACGATGTTGATGCTGACTTTTATGCTGGCGCAGGTATCAACGGTTTTCGGGGAAGACCCAAACGAGGCTGCGCCAGACCCAAATCAAATTGCACCGGACCCAAATCAGGGTGAGGTTATGCCGGACCCGAATCAAGCAATGACGGAACCAAATTATGACCCATACTGGGATTCGGACTGGAGCATAGAAGACCCGAATTTCGACCCGGACTGGATATGTGAGCCGGAACTGATAATAGTAATTTACGGTCACAGCAGCTGGACGACGTATAATGGCGCCAATACCGGCGGAGCGATTGGCAACGACACTATCAGGGGAGTTGCTATCGAGCCGGGCGGCAACAAGTGGATAGGGACCAACGGGGGCGGTGTGGCGAGATTTACCGGCACAAGCTGGACTAAGTTTACGAACAGCCAGGGGGTGCCTAACAACACGGTGCAGGCCATTGCGCTCGATACAGCGGGCAATAAGTGGGTTGCTACGGGCGGCGGTGTCGGGAAATATACCGGCACGAGCTGGACAAAATACACCACAGGCAACAGCGCCCTGGCATCAAACAACTGTTTATCTATTATGGCAGAGGGCACAACAATCTGGGTTGGAACATACGACAGGGGTGCGTGCAAACTTGTCGGCACAAGCTGGACAACGTATAACACGACTAACAGCGGTATGCCGGGGGTTCGTGTGCAAAGCGTGGCAATTGAGGCAGGCGGGACCAAATGGTTTACGACGCTGGATGGCGTGGCCAAATACGACGGCACGACGTGGACAAAGTATGCGGCGCAACTGCCCAGCGATGATGTGTATGGTGTGGCAATAGCGCCCAATAATGACAAGTGGTTTGCGACGGTGAGTGGCGTAAGCAGATTTACGGGGACAAGCTGGACGACCTACACGCAGACACAGGGTCTTGCGAAGAACGACACGCGTTCGATAGCGGTTACTCCCGGCGGCGCGGTCTGGGCGGGTTCCAACGGCTCGGGCGTGAGCGTATTTACGGGTACTATACCGTGGACGGTATATGACAGCTCGAATACGAACGGCGGTCTGCCCGATGATACTATCAATGCTGTTGCTGCTGAATCGAGTACGGTGATTTGGCTTGGGACCGGTAAGGGCGCCTGCAAATACGATTCTCAGGGGACACCGCCTCCTGGGGCGCCTGTTGCGGAGTTTGTCGGCTCGCCGACCAGCGGCAGTAAGCCGCTGACGGTGTATTTCACAGACCAGTCGACGAATAGTCCTACGGCGTGGAACTGGGCATTCGGCGACGGGGGGACGAGTACCGCACAAAATCCAAGTCATATATACAATAATGACGGCAGTTACACGGTCAGCCTGACGGTTTCGAATGTAAGCGGCAGTAATACCAAGTTAAAGTCGAATTACATTGTTGTTTCAAGTATTTCTCCTCCTGTTGCATACTTTGTCGGTTCGCCGACCAGCGGCAGTGCGCCACTGACGGTACAGTTTACAGACCAGACGACGGGCGGACCTACGAACTGGAGCTGGACGTTCGGTGACGGGGGGACAAGCACTGCTCAAAACCCCAGTCATATATACAGCGGCGCAGGGGTCTATACTGTCGATTTGACGGCCTGGAACATCTATGGGACCGGTGAAATCACAAAGACAAATTATATTACGGTCAGCGGCGGACAACCTTCTGCACCGGTTGCGAATTTTGTCGGCTCGCCAACCAGCGGTACAGTGCCGTTGACGGTCGTCTTCACAGACCAGTCAACAAATAGTCCTACGGCGTGGAGCTGGACGTTCGGCGACGGCGGGACAAGCACGGCACAGAACCCGTCTCATCAGTACACCACGGGCGGTAATTTCACGGTCAGCCTGACGGTATCAAATGCCGGCGGAAGCGATAATGAGACCAAGACGAACTATATTACCGTTACCAGTCCTGTGCCGGTTCCCGATTTTACGGCGAGTCCGACATCCGGTCCGGCACCGCTGACGGTACATTTCACCGACCTGTCAACAGGCTGCATCGACACGTGGAAGTATAATATGGACGGAGTCGGCGGAGACGACTGGAGCGATTCTCACGGCGGGAATGCAACGTGGACGTATCAAACTGCCGGTGTCTTTACGGTAATTCTTAAGGTGAGAGATTGCGATACGGGCGTGTATTATACCAACACGAAGCCGAATTATATCACTGTTACGCTGTCGCCTCCGACTGCAGCATTTGCAGGTTCGCCGACCAGCGGCGAGGTGCCGCTGATGGTGCAGTTCACAGACCAGTCGACAGGGACAGGCATCAATAGCTGGGGCTGGACGTTCGGCGACAGTGGGACAAGCACGGTGCAAAACCCGTCTCACCAGTATACTGCGATAGGCAGTTTCACGGTCAGTCTGACGGTTTCAAATGCGGCTGGGAGCAACAAAAATACCAAGACGAACTATATAACAGTGGTTGACACTACGCCGCCGGTCATAAGTTGTCCGGCGAATGTGGCCGTCGAGTGCGGGCAGTCTACGGACCCAGCCAGCACCGGTGTAGCTACGGCGACAGATAATAGCGGGCTGGTGCCGGCAATAGTGTACAGCGATATGATTGCCGGGGCTTGTCCGAAGGTAATCACGCGGACGTGGAAGGCAACCGATGCATCCGGTAACTTCGCCACATGTGAGCAAACCATCACTGTTCAGGACACAACTGCGCCGGTATTTACGGCTGTTCCGCAAAATAAGACAGTTGAGAGCGATGGTGCGGGCAATACTGCTGCATTGCAGGCGTGGCTTGCTGATGCGGCGGCATCCGACACTTGTGGAAGCACAACAGTCACGAATAATTTCAGCGGTTTAACTGCTGCCTGCGGCGCGACGGGGTCGGCTACGGTAACGTGGACGGCTACCGATGCTTGCGGCAATACGGCGACTACATCGGCGACATTTACGATAGTCGATACGACACCGCCGGTATTTACGGCTGTTCCGCAGAACAAGACTGTTGAGAGCGACGGTGCAGGCAATGTTGCTGAACTGAATGCGTGGCTTGCCAGTGCGGCGGCTGAAGGTGCGACAATCACAAACAATTTCAGCGGTTTAACTCCTGCCTGCGGTGCGACGGGCTCGGCTACGGTAACGTGGACGGCTACCGATGCTTGCGGCAATACGGCGACTACATCGGCGACATTTACGATAGTCGATACGACACCGCCGGTATTTACGGCTGTTCCGCAGAACAAGACCGTTGAGAGCGACGGTGCAGGCAATACTGCTGCATTGCAGGCGTGGCTTGCCAGTGCGGCGGCTGAAGGTGCGACAATCACAAACAATTTCAGCGGTTTAACTGCTGCCTGCGGCGCGACGGGGTCGGCAATGGTGACGTGGACGGCCACCGACAGTTGCGGCAATACGGCCACCACTTCGGCAACGTTCACGATTGTTGACACGATTGCGCCGGTATTTACAGTTGTTCCGCAAAATAAGGTTGTTTCTCGTGATGGTAACGGCAATACCGCTGAGCTGAGCGCTTGGCTTGCGAGCGTCGTAACGGCTACGGATGTCGGCGGCAGTGTCGTAATTACCAATAACTTCACGAGCTTCCCGTACGGCTGCGGGAATACAGGGTCGGTTACGGTGACGTGGACGGCGACAGACAGTTGCGGCAACAAGGCCACCACATCGGCGAGCTTCACGATTAACGACCCCACCACAGCGGTAACATACGACGGCGATATGCTGCTGTCGACGGGAGGGGCTGCCACGGTCAATGCCAATCTTGTCGCCAACCTGCGCAATCAGAGCGGCGGCGTGCCGGATATTGACGGCGAGCAGGTAACTTTCACTTTGACTGCTGACGGAGTCGGGACTATCGTAGTGACCGCCTCTTCGCAGAATGGTGTTGCGAGTGCGGTTCGGGCGTTAGAGCCGGCCATATATGCGGTCAACGTAACGCTGGGTTGTTCAAGTCTTACGACCAAGGCCTTCCTTGTGGTGTTCAATCCGCAGGGTGGTTTCGCAACCGGCGGCGGATGGATTTTGCCGGCCAATGACGGCGAAAATACACATCCCAACAACAGGGCCAACTTCGGCTTCAACGCCAAGTATAAAGACAACAACCCGACCGGAAATCTCGAATTCCGTTACACCGACGGCTACATCGACCTGAAAAGCACATTAATCGACCAGCTGGTAATCACCGGCGGCAAGATTGCTCAGTTCAAGGGACAGGCTGTGGTCAATCGTCAACAAGGATGCAGGTTCTTTGTTAAGGTCATTGATAATGGTGAGCCAGGCACTAACGACACCTTTGAAATAAAGGTTTGGGCTCCCGGTATCGACCCGGAAAGCAATAGTCCTTATGAGCGAGCGGCAGGTGCATTGAAGGGCGGCAACATTCAGGTTCATACCCATTAATAGTTGAGGTTTTCTAAAGGGATTCCTATGGGGCGGTGTCCGAAAGGCGCCGCCCCTTTTAGTTTGGGGGTTGTTTTGGACGATAAATACCTGTGATGCAAGAAGAAAAAAAAGAGCTAATCAGGTTTGCGGTTTTTTGTTCTTTAATTTGTATATTATGGTGCGTGATTTATTTTGTCCGGCTGTCGCCGGAGCTGGCAGATGCAGACTGTTATATGCATCTGAATCGTGCAATAAGTCTGTACGAGGGCAGCGGGTGGTATGAGACGAGGTCTTTCCGCAGCAATGCTCCATACGGCGAGACTTTACACTGGACGCGTCCGTTCGATGTTCTGCTGCTGGCGGGGGCGGTGCCGGGGTCGGTTTTTGTAGATTTCAGGACGGCGCTTTTCTGGTGGGGGGTGATAATCAGTCCTGTTTTGCTTTTCGGTATGTTGATGGCGATGGTGTGGGCGACCAGGCCGATGCTGAGCAGGCAGGGGCCGTTTCTTCTCGGAATCCTGCTTTTCTTTCAGGTAATAGTGATAACGTATTATCGGCCGGGCAGATGCGACCATCACAGCCTGTTGATATTGTTGTTTGTTGTGCTGTTCGGTTTCGGCCTGCGGTTTATTTCCAGGCCGGTGAGACCGTGGGTTTGTTGTGCGGCTGGTGCGATTGGCGGCCTGGCGATGTGGGTAAGCGTTGAATCGATGCTGATTGTTTTCGGGATTGCGGCGGCGCTGGGTTTGCTGTGGATTTGGGAAAGCGGCGATTTTGCGAAGAAGAGTGTTTTTTACAGCGGTTCACTTTTCGTTGTAACAGGGATTAGTTTGCTGCTGGAGCGTCCGTTGGGCGATTTGGCTGCGAGGGAGTTTGACCGGCTGTCGATTGTCCACTTGAGTATTTGTGGTTTTTTGGCGGCCTTGTGGATTGTTGTCGGCCTGATTGGACGTTTTTCGGGGTTATTTGTGCGTCGAGCCGGACGGCTGATGTTTTTTGCGGGCGGTGTCGGGCTGACGATGGTTTGCATAAGGTTTTTGTTTCCTAAATTTTACGCTGGGCCGTTTGCCGATGTTGACCGGCGGATAGTGGGAATATGGCTGAGCGGGGTAAACGAAGTGCAGCCTATGTTTTCAAAAGGGGGGTCGATATGGGCATCGGTTCAGTTTGCAGGGACAGCGATAGTAAGCGTTGGTTTTCTTTCGTATCTGTTTTGGAGCAGGAAGTGCCGGGACAAAAAAAGCTGGGGGTATGTGGTGATTTTGCTGCTTGTTTTTATTCTGCCTTCGATTTACCAGATAAGATGGATGAGTTACTCGCAATTTCTTGTTATGCTCCCTATGGCTAAGCTGATGGACAGAGTGTTGAAAAGGCTGGAGGGACACAGGCCGGGAGCAGTGAGGGTATTAAAGAATGTTTCGGTCGTGGTGGCGTTTTCCGGAACGTTTTTTGTTGCGGGTCTGGCAGCAGAATGGATTGCGGGAAACAAGGACATAAGGGGGCAGGGCAAAAAAGTATCATTGGTGAAGATATGCCGGTATTTGAACAAAGACGAGAAATGGCAGGGCAGAAATGTGCGAATATTGGCGGACATAGATTCCGGCCCTGAAATTCTTTACCGCACCGGATGCGAGGTGATTGGAACGCCTTATCATCGTAACTGGAGGGGGATACTGGATACTCATAATATTATGACGGCGGCTGACGATGAGACGGCACATAAACTGATAGAACAACGCGGGATTGAATTGATTCTGCTGTGTCTGGATTTACCTGAATTCGGCAGTTACTCGAAGCCGGCAGGGGAATCGACGTTCTATCAAAGGTTGTGCCGGAACGAGTGTCCAAACTGGATAAAGGCGGTTGAACTGCCGGACGAGCTGTCAGCTTCCTTTAAGTTATTCGAGGTAACAAGAAGCGGCTAACGGCGGCGAAACCAGCGAGCTTCAAGCTCCTCGTCAGTTTGGGGCAGCCTGGATATTCTGTCCTCGTGGTCCCGTCGAAGAAGTATATAAAGCGGCCGCCGCACTGAAGGGGTGGCAAACCAGTGTTCGCCAAGCTCAGCGTTGTTGCCTCCAGCCGAAGTAATCGGAACACTAAATGCAAAATAAATATGGTCGTTCTTTTCACGCAATTCTTTGAAAAATGCACGAATACGCGAAGGCACCTGACACAAAATAACCAAGTCCGGCGGGCCCTTCAGATTCGACAGTGTATCAGAACTATAAATTCGCAGGTCTGGTCTGTAGAACAACAGCACAAGTTCACCATAGTCCATCACAACTGTCTCATCAGACCTTACCAAATCACCCGCCACATTCACAGCCAGACGGTCGGGACTCACAAAGTCATGGGTTATCTCGTATACAAGGCCGGCAAACTCAGCGCGAACAAAAGGGCTTGACTTTGAACAGAAATCCAGAGCTTTAAAGAGGTATCTGTGGTACTTATAAATCAAATATTGCGTAGGCAAAGCAAAAATATTACTGAACATCAGAATCAAAAGGCTGCTGATGAAAACCATCCTTGCCGGCAATACCGGCAAAGCCTTTTTTCGCAGTATAATATAACCTTCTATTAGAATCACTGCCAACAAAAGTCTCGCCAAGCTTGCAGAGGAGATAAGGTAACGAACGTATGGATACGGCGCCGCCCAGGTCATCCCTGTCATAATCGAACCAATCACAAGGGCGCAGGTGATGACAATCCGGTCTTGCTCACTCAGCCGCTCCCTGGATTTGACCAATCGCCACACAAACACCCCGCCGGCCGGCACTAAAAATACCAGTGGAACAAACCAGTTGTCGAAATAGTATATATGAAACAACAATATCATCAAAAATCTGTGGTTACCGCCACCTGCTGCCGTCAGGCGGTCCCAGTGTAATATCAACCCCGGTATCATTACCAGAATAGCAAGTCCGGAAGCTTTTGCTACTGCAATTAGCTGCTGTTTACGAGCGCCCATTGGCCACAAAGACAATGCCAGACCAGGCAATAAGACTGCCAAGGTGCCAAAGTCAGCATAAAACTGTGCCGCCAGAACCACACCAAACGTAATCCACCACTGCCGGCAGGGTTTTTTCATCAGTTCGACGAAAACAACTACAGCCGATAGACACGTGAACGCACTCAGACCATAATAACGACACTGACGGCAATGAAGAACAAATGCGGTTGAAGTTGCCAGCAGCAGCGCACTTAAGAACGCTGCAGCCAGACTTCGCCAGTGTCTCCAGACAAACACATACAGCAGTGCCACTGTAAGGACACCGCACAAAGCAAATGGAAATCTTGCCGCAAAATTGGTCTGCCCTAATACCGCAAAACTGGCTGCTGTAAGATAAAACTGACCCCATGGGTGGTATGTCCAACGGTAATTCTTGTCGTATTGAGGCCCGCCCTGACTTTGATAAACAAGGTTGTATCCGCTAAGGGCCCTTGGCACACCACCGCTAAGCACTCTTTGAGCAAGAACGGCTGTTTCGCCCTCATCCTGCCATAAGGTGCGATTGCCGAGCCCGCAAAAACACAATGTAGCCGATAAAACAACTACAAACAGGAAAACCAGTATATTAAAATGAGTGGTTAGCCAGATTCTCGTAACCTGTGCCCATTTTTCGCTCCAATTTATCATTGTGGTATTTTACTCTTATTCCGGCTGTTATAGCAATTGTCTTATATAGTGTTGGATTAGACACACATCTCTGAGTAAAAGCTGGGTTTTTTGTGGTTTGATTTTTTCGGAGTAAGGGGGTATAATAAAAGTTTCTGTTTGTTTTGAACTTTAGAGGTAAATTATTCGAGGAGGCCGAAATGTTTAACGGTATTTTCCGAGTTCCGCAACCAAAAAATGAGCCTTGTTTTCAGTATGCACCGGGCAGTCCTGAGCGTGCGGAATTGTCAGCCAAACTTAAAGAGATGCTTGGCAAACAGGTCGATGTGCCGATGATAATCGACGGGCAGGAGGTCCGAAACGGCGAACTTGCAGATATTCGCTGCCCGCACGACCACCGCCATCTCTTGGGACGGTATCATCAGGCTGATGCATCATTTGTCAAGAAGGCGGTAGATGCGGCGGAGAAGGCGAAACGCGAGTGGGGACGTATGCCGTGGGAATCGAGGGCGGTGATACTGCTAAAGGCGGCGGAGTTGCTGTCGGGCAAATACAGGCAGACGCTCAATGCGGCGACGATGCTGAATATGAGCAAAACGCCACACCAGGCGGAGATTGATTCAGCGTGCGAGCTGATAGATTTCTGGCGGTTTAATCCGCATTTTATGGAGGAGGTGTACGGCGACCAGCCGATGTCCTCGCCGGGTATTCTTAACTATATGGAGCATAGACCGCTGGATGGGTATGTTCTGGCGTTGACTCCGTTTAATTTCACGTCTATTGCGGGCAATTTGCCGACAGCGCCTGCGCTTATGGGTAATACTGTGGTTTGGAAGCCGGCGTCATCGGCGATATTGCCTGCATATTACATAATGAAGATTTTAGAGGAGGCAGGGATGCCGCCGGGAGTTATCAATATGATTCCCGGTCCCGGGTCAATTGTGGGGCCTGTTGCACTGGATGATGTAAGGCTGGGCGGAATTCATTTTACCGGAAGCACTTATGTTTTCTCGACGATATGGCTGGCGGTGGGTAAAGATATTCGTAAATACGTGTCGTATCCGCGTATAGTGGGCGAGACGGGCGGTAAAGATTTTATCTTCGCACACGCAAGCGCCGATACGGACGCCCTTGTTACGGCGATGGTGCGAGGGTCATTTGAATATCAGGGACAGAAATGCTCGGCTGCATCGCGGGCATATATTCCTGATTCGAGATGGCCGGAGGTCAAGAAGAAACTGCTGGCAGATATAAGCGAGATTAAGATGGGCGATGTTGCCGATTTCCGGAATTTTATGGGCGGGATTATCGACCAGAAGGCGTTCGAGACAATAGTTGGGTACATCGAATATGCAAAGATTTCGCCCGATATGGAAATCATTGCCGGCGGCGGAAGCGATAATTCGAAGGGATATTTCATCGAACCGACGGTGGTGGTAAGCAAAGAGCCGAAATCGAAACTTATGGTCGAGGAAATATTTGGGCCGGTGCTGACGATATATGTTTATCCTGAGAAGGAATATGACAAGGCGCTGAAGCTTTGCGACCAGACATCTCCATACGCGCTGACGGGGTCGATATTTGCACTGGACCGCAGTGCGGTCGTCAAGGCGATGGATGTGCTGCGGCACGCTGCGGGCAATTTTTATGTGAACGACAAGCCGACAGGTGCGGTTGTGTCGCAGCAGCCGTTCGGAGGGACGCGGGCATCGGGAACGAACGACAAGGCCGGCAGCTGGCTTAATCTCGAACGGTGGGTCTCACCGCGAGCGATTAAGGAGACGTTCCTGCCGCCAAGAAACTGGAAGTATCCGTATATGCAGGAGAAATAAAGCGCAGCCTGCTGCAAATATATATGGCAGAGAAAAGCAAAATTCGCAGATATGTTTTGCTGGCGGTTGTTTGTGTATTGCTTGTTCCTGTGGCATACCTGATGCGGGGGTTTTATTACAGCGCAATGACCATACACGAGCTTCTGGCGGAGAACAAGCAGCTCAAACAGGCGATAACCAACCTGACGCAGGAAGACCAAATCGGCTATGCAAAGGTAACTGCGCAGGAGACAAAGGAAGGGAAACTGTTTACGATGGTGAAGTTTGTCGAGACCGCACGGGACGACAAGCTGAAAAAGATTCTCGAAAAAGACTGCACAATTGAAGGGGACATCATTCATTTCGACGCCCTGATTGTCAAGTTCGGCGATAAGATGGTAATGGACGGCAAGAGCAGGGCGTTATATTTATGGCGGCGGGTCTACGGCGAGAAGATGACGCCGGAGAACGGCTTTGCGATAGAGCAGCAGGGGGGCGAGCCTGAAAGATATAAAAACCTTTTGAAGATACTGCCGGTGAAGGAGAGGGAGATTTTCTGGTCGGCGATATGGGATTTGGCGAATGACCCCGAAAGGCTGAAAATGCACGGCATTACAGCGGTATACGGCAATGCGGTGTACTCGAAACTGAGCAAAGGTTTTATCTACATTTTCAAAATCAGTTCTGCGGGCCAAGTATACCCGGAAGTAGTGCCTGAGATGTAGCGAGACTTTTTTGTATGAACAATAATGCGAACCTACAGGGCGACGGGCGTTATTGGATGTTTGTTCTGCTGCTGATGGTTGTGTCATTTACGGTGTGGGTGCGATTTCGTCTTCTGGATGTTCCGCTGGAGCGGGATGAGGGGGAGTATGGATATGCCGGCCAGCTCATTTTGCGGGGGGAATACCCTTATGACAAACTTTACAGTGCAAAGATGCCGGGTGTATACGCCGCATACGCGGTCATTATGAAGGTGTTCGGCGAGACACAAAGAGCCATTCATTTGGGGCTGCTCATCATAAATACAGCCACTATATTTTTGATGTTTCTGCTGGGCAGGAAGCTGCTGAATCAACTTGCCGGTGTTGCAGCGGCAGCGGCCTTTGCCCTTCTTTCTCTCGGCCAGCACGTTCAGGGTATATTTGCAAACGCAGAACATTTTGTTATTTTGTTTGCGGTAAGCGGCATTCTGCTGCTGGTTTATGCTGCGGATTCTCGGAAGATAGTAAATATTTTTGCAGCGGCGGTGTTACTTGGCGTGGCCTTTCTAATGAAACAGCACGGCATTGTTTTTATTGCTTTCGGTGGGGTATATCTGCTGTTTGTAGAACTGCGTCGCCGGCCTTTTATAAAGAGACAGTTTTTGGGGAAGATGATGGTGTATTTAATCGGCGTGCTGCTGCCATACGTGATAATTTGTCTGATATTCTGGCGGGTCAACCTGTTTGAAAAATTCTGGTTTTGGACGGTTGTTTATGCGAGGAAATATGTCTCCATCCCGCCGCTCTTCGGTGGCCTGCCCGGTTTAAGTATCAAAATAACTCAGATTGTAGGTTCAGCCGGCCTGCTTTGGCTTTTGTCAGGCGTTGGTTTAATCGCCTTATGGCGAAATACCGGATTCCGGCGGATAATTTTTTTTGCAGCAGGATTTCTGCTTTTCTCGTTTTTGGGCGTTTCCGCCGGTTTTTACTTTCGTCCGCATTATTTTATTCTCCTGCTGCCGGCAGTTGCTCTTTTGGTCGGAATCGGCTTTGCATATATAGCGGAACTCATTGATAAAGGTCGATTATTATTTAAAAGCAAGACAATTCCGGCTCTATTGGGTGTAATAGTTTTTCTGCACACGGTTTATCAACAGCGTTATTTCTTTTTTGTTGATAGTCCCGCAAAGGCGTCGCTGATGGCCTATTATGGACATCCGTTTATAGAAACGCAGGAGATTGGCCGCTTTATAAAGGAAAATTCAAGGTTAGGCGACCGTATCGCCGTCATAGGCTCTGAACCGGAAATTTTCTTTTACTCAGGAAGGCGTTCTGCCACCGGTTACATTTATACATACCCGCTAATGGAGCCGCACAGTTATGCCCTGCAGATGCAGAAAGAGATGATTGAGGAAATAGAAACGGCTTTCCCTGAGTTTATAGTTTTTATGAATGACACAACGTCCTGGCTGAAACATCCCGAATCAGAAACGCTGATTTTAAGATGGTTCAAGCAATACCAGCAAAATTATTATCATCTGGTAGGAGTGGTAGACATTATGAGACCTACTGGGTCTGTTTACCGCTGGAATCGGGATGCTATCGGGTATTCGGTTATGTCGAAGAATTGGATACACGTTTTTCGCCGAAATAGCGGTGTTAGTGTTGAAAAATTAGGTTATTGATAATTCGAAAGTTGGTATAATAGCTGCTATGTTTAATGGTAAAAAAGTTGTTGTTATTATGCCTGCTTATAATGCCGCCCAGACTCTGCGCCAGACATACGACGAGGTTATGTCGCAGGGCATAGTGGATTTGGTGGTTGTGGTAGATGATGCGAGCAAGGATGGGACGGCAGCCATTGCGGCCAGTCTGCCTCACACAGTGGTTGAGGTGCATCCGGACAATCGGGGTTACGGCGCAAACCAGAAAACCTGTTATAGACTTGCGCTGCAGAACGGGGCTGACATCATTATTATGGTGCATCCCGATTATCAGTATACGCCCAAACTGATACTTGCGATGGTGTCTATGATAGGCAATGAGCTTTACGGTTGTGTGCTTGGGTCGAGGATTCTGGGAGGGTATGCGCTAAGGGGCGGGATGCCGTTTTGGAAATATGTCTCAAACCGGCTTCTGACGCTGGCGGAAAACGTCCTGACCGGCGCCAAGCTATCCGAATATCATACAGGCTACAGGGCTTTTTCCCGCAGGGTGCTGGAAGAGCTGCCTATCGAAACTAATTCCGATGATTTTGTGTTCGACAACCAGATGCTGGCACAAGTCTTATGGTATGAACATATGATAGCAGAGGTGAGCTGCCCGACGAAATATTTTCCGGAGGCTTCATCGATTAACTTCCAGCGGAGCTTGACGTATGGTTTCGGATGCCTGTGGACGGCTTTGATGTTCAGACTGGCCAAAATGAAGCTGATTAAGTCAAAGTTGTTCCCTGCGATAAATGGATAAATTGTCGAATAAACAGCAGGTTTTTGGGGTTTGCGTTGTCCTGATTTTCATCACTCTTGCAGCATTTTGGCCGCTGCACAGCAATAAATTTATTACGACCTTCGATGACGACCTGTATATCACCAATAATAATCACGTAAAAACAGGACTGAACCGGGAGAATATTGTTTGGGCGTTCACAACAACGCACGCATATAATTGGCATCCTATTACCTGGCTGTCACATATTCTGGACTGCCAATTGTTCGACCTAAATCCCGGCTGGCATCATCTGGTGAGCCTGCTGTTCCACGCGGCAAATGCCTTATTGTTGTTTTATTTGCTGAAAAGCACGACCGGTCTGCTTTGGCAAAGTGCATTTGTGGCTGCTTTATTTGCGGTTCATCCGCTTCGTGTTGAGTCCGTAGCCTGGGCGTCCGAGCGCAAGGATGTTCTCAGCACTTTTTTCGGGCTGCTGACCATAGCAGCTTATGTGCGGTATGTCAAAAAACCACAAATCGGGTATTATCTTTTGGCGATTTTTATTTTCGCACTTGGGCTGATGTCCAAACAAATGCTTGTTACGCTGCCATTAGTGCTGCTGCTTCTGGACTACTGGCCGTTGAATAGACTCAAGATTAAGGAATTGTCGATTGCCGAATGTCGATTGTCTATTATTGAAAAGATTCCCTTCCTGGTTTTGTCGGTAATTGCTGGTGGAGCGGTCTATATTATTCAAAAGCAGGAGGGGACAGTCAAATCTCTTGCGGAGTTCTCATTGCCTTATCGAATTGAGAATGCCCTGGTAAGCTACGTGACATATATTTTTCGGATGATTTGGCCCGGGCGGCTGACAGTTTTCTATCCGCATTTATTTGACAATCTGCCTCTCTGGAAGGTTGTGGCAGCAACATCGTTACTTGTGGGTATTACAACTGTGGCTGTCCTGAAAGTCCGGCAATATCCATATTTTATGGTAGGCTGGTTCTGGTATCTTATTACGCTCGTGCCTGTTGCCGGTTTCGTACAGGTTGGCGTGCAGGCCTCGGCTGACCGGTATACCTACATCCCGCTTACAGGCCTTTTTATAATCATTGCGTGGGGTATTCCTGACATTTTTGCTCGATTGCCCTATAAAAAGACATTTTTTCAGTTGTTCGCCTCGATACTGCTTCCGACTCTCGGTGTTATCACAAATTGGCAGGTAAGATACTGGCGTGATGATATAACGCTATACAGGCACGCAGCAGAGGCGGTTCGGAATAACTGGTGGGCACACCTGGCATTAGGGGGAGTGCTGTTATCTGAGAATAAACTCGATGAGGCTTCTGTGAATTTTACACAGGTTCTGCAGATTGAGCCTGATTCTCCGAAGGCCCTTAGCGGGCTGGGGATTATTTTGTTCAAAAGGGGTGATTTTAACGATGCTGAGACTTATTTTACGAAGGCACTGGAATTGTCTCCTGATTTCGCAGAGGCGCAAAATAATCTCGGCTATATACTGATGAACCAGGGCAAATTCGACGATGCCGCCGCTCATTTTGAACAGGCGCTACGCGTCAAACCTGATTTTGCCGAGGCGCATTTCAATCTCAGTATGATATTTTCCAGACAGGGTAAATCCGATAAGGCCTTTGCACATTATGATGAGGCACTGCGAATAAAGCCTGATTTGGCCCGGGCGCAGGCCAAAGAAACCAAATCTGTGCTGACATACGAAGGCGACCCCGAGGAAAACATTAAATACTATACTGAAATGCTGAAATTCAAACCTGATAATGCCGAGGCGCACTACAACCTCGCCAACGCACTATGGTCGGAATACAGGCTGGATGAAGCAGTTAATCACTACAATGAGGCTCTGAAGATAAAGCCGTATTTTGCGGAGGCGCACAATAATCTCGGTAATATATTTGGCTCGCAAGGCAGGTTCGATGAAGCAGCCGTTCATTTTCGTCAGGCCCTGCGTCTCAAACCCTACGATGCCGATATGCACTACAATCTCGGTGTTTTGTTTTTCCGGCAGGGAAAAACCGGCGAGGCTGTGGCTGAATTTCGCAACACGCTGCAAATCGACCCCAATCACATCAATGCCCGCAATATTCTTAAGGCTTTGCATAAGAAAACGCAGTAGCATCTTTGCCTTACACCTTGACATTAGGGGGCATAGCAAATAAAGTGTTTAACGATGGCGAAGAAACTATACATAATTGACGGCCACGCCCATATTTATGCCGCCTATTTTGCTCCGATGAGCCAGCAGCTTACAAGTCCTGCGGGGGAGCCGACCAAGGCGACATACATCTTCACGACCGCCATCACGGGGCTTATCCAGCGTGAAAAGCCTGATATGCTGGTTGTAGCGATGGACAGCAAGACGCCGACATTCAGGGTCAAGATGTATTCTGAATATAAGGCGCATAGGCCGCCAATGCCGGATGATATGCCCGGGCAAATAAGCCGGATTGAGCAGATTCTTGGTGCGATGAACATACCTGTTCTGCGGGTCGATGGTTTCGAGGCTGATGACGTAATCGGGACACTGGCCAAAAAGGCGTTACCTAAAGGGATTGAAACATATATTTGTGCAACAGATAAAGATATGCTTCAGCTTCTCAATGACCATACCTTTGTTTATGATATAAAGACGGGCAATCGCACCAGTCCCGACACGATGCGCAAAGAGATGGGTGTTGCCCCGGAGCAATTTATCGATGTTTTGGCGCTGCAGGGTGATGCTTCAGACAATGTCCCCGGTGTCGCCGATGTGGGGCCGAAGACCGCCGTCGAATGGATAAAAAAATACGGCTCGGTCGAAAACCTCTACAAACACGCGGACGAAATAACGGGCAAACGCGGCGATAATCTCAGAAGTTCAAGAGAAATTGTGTCACTGAGCCGGAAACTTGTTACGATAAACTGCGATGCCCCGGTAGAAATTGACGACAAGGCGTTTGCCTTGAAAGAATTTAACGGGGAGGAGCTTACGCGGATTTTTACCGAGCTTGGCTTTAATCGGCTCCTGACGCAATTGGGTTTGAAGAGTTCTGCGGAGCCTCAACCCGCAGCGCCGCCCAAAAAAGAGACCCTTCAGGAGTTTGGCAAAACCACCTCAGCAAAAACAGTCGCTCACGATTATCAGCTTGTCGATACGCAGGAAAAATTCGATAAATTCCTGGCGGAGCTTAAAAAACAAAAACTGTTTGCCATCGATACTGAAACTACATCAATCGAGGCAATGCGAGCGGAGCTTGTTGGTATCAGCTTTTCCTGGCAGGTTCACAAGGCTTTTTATATGGCGGTAAAATCCCCGCTCGGTTCTGCACATCTGGATGGAGCGGCAGTTCGTCAGAAACTATCGCCGATACTGGCGGATGAAAAGATAAAAAAAATCGGGCAGAACATAAAATACGATATGCTTGTTCTGCAAAACGCACAAATGCCTGTAAAGGGAGTTTATTTTGACACGATGGTTGCCTCTTATTGCCTCGACCCGCAGCGCAACAGTCATTCGTTAGATAATATGGCGCTGGATTTTCTCAATTACCAGACGGTTCCAATATCTGCCCTTATCGGCAAAGGCAAAAATCAGCTAACGTTCGATATGGTTGATACATCTGCCGCCTGCGAGTATTCAGGCGAGGACGCCGATGTGACATTTCAGTTGTATATTTACCTGAAAGACCGTCTTGAAAAACAGCCGTCTCTGAAAAAGTTGTTCGAGGAAGTGGAAATGCCGCTTGTGTCGGTTCTGGCGGCGATGGAATACAATGGCGTTTCGCTCGACGCCAAGTTGTTGAAGGGGATGTCCGGCGAAATAAACGGGATGCTTGAATCGCTCACGGAGAAGATTTACGAGTCGGCGGGGACAGTTTTCAATATTGATTCGCCGAAGCAGCTTGCTGAGGTGCTTTTTGGCAGGCTGGGACTAAAGCCGATTCGTGCCGGTAAAACGAGCCTAAGCACGGATGCGAGCGTGCTTGAGGAGCTTTCCGGTCAGCATCCTGTGATTGAGCTGATTCTCCAGTACCGGCAGTTAAGCAAACTGAAAAATACTTATGTCGACAAGCTGGGCTATTTAATCAATCCGAAAACCGGCAGGGTGCACGCCTCGTTTAATCAGACTGTAACCGCAACAGGGCGGCTCAGCTCCAGCAATCCGAATTTACAGAACATCCCCATCCGCACCGAAATCGGCAGCAGGGTGCGGGCGGCGTTTATTCCGAAAGATAAAAGCGACTGCATTTTGAGCGCAGATTATTCACAGATTGAAATACGGCTGCTTGCGTATTTTTCAAAAGACAAGGCCTTGAGGGATGCCTTCGCAGCCGACCAGGACATTCATAGCTTTGTCGCTTCGCAGATTTATAATGTCCCTATCGAGGAGGTTACGAGCCAGATGCGCTCGCAGTGCAAGGTTGTCAACTTCGGGATAATCTACGGTCAGGGAGCATTCGGGCTGTCGCAGTCGGTGGGGATAAGCCAGGCGGAGGCGAAGAAGTTTATCGACAGCTATTTTGCGCGTTATAGCTCAATACGCAAGTTTATGGACGGCTTGGTCGCCGATGCCAAACGTCTTGGTTATGCAGAGACCATACTTCACCGCAGACGAAGCATACCTGATTTGAACGGCAAAAACGCCTCCAAACGCGCACAGGGACAACGGATGGCCATCAATATGGTCATTCAGGGTTCCGCGGCGGATTTGATAAAGGTTGCTATGATAAACATTCAGCGGAAAATAGAGGACGAGAACCTGCCGGTCAAATTGATACTGCAAATTCACGATGAGCTTGTTTTTGAACTGCCGGCCTCGCGGGCTGAAAAGGATGCCAAATGGATAGCCAAAGAAATGACCGAGGCCATTAAGCTTGATGTTCCCTTAAAGGTAGATATAAATTATGGCCCAAGCTGGTTAAGCGACAAATAGCGAAAGGAGAAAAGATAATGAGAAGCCGATGCAAAACATTGTTTAAGGTAAGTTTGTTTGTGACGGTTATTTTGGTATTGGCCGGTGCTGCGGTAATTGCGGCCTCGCATACACCTGTTGACTGGAAAGGCCGATATCGTTCCACGGGAATGAAGGATATAAAGGTTACGGTCGCTGCACTGAAATCGACCCTCATTGACCCGAATGAAAATCTCAAGCGTGTCGAAAACGCCTGTAAAATTGCCCAGAAGGACGGTGCGAGACTTATCCTGCTGCCCGAATGTATGCTCACCGGCCACGGCGGGCATCGGCCTACGATGGAGAAAAATGCAGAACCTGTGCCCGAAGGCCCGCTCAGCCAGGCAGTTCTTAAGATGTCCCAGCAGTATCAGTTGTGTATTTGCGTAGGCGTCGGCGAGCGTGCTGACGGTGTTATTTACAACAGCGTAATGGTCGCCGATAAGGGAAAATTCCTCGGCGTGCAGAGAAAGATATACCTGTCGAGCGATGAACCCAGATTTTTCGCTGAAGGCCAAAAAGTTGAGGTTTTTGACATTAACGACGTCAGATTCGGAATCTCAATCTGCTACGACAATCTTTTCCCGGAAATAACGATGATTCACAAGCTTCACGATGTCGACCTTATTCTCGCAGCCCACGCAGCACGTGTCGACGACTGGCCTGATGTCCTCACTCCCGAATTCTGTGCAAAAAAAATAAAAGCTGAGCAGGAAAGACATCAAAAAATGTATGCAGGCACTGCGTATTTTTACAACGTCTATGTCCTGTCGACAAATGTTGTCGGCTCCGCAACCGAAGGCATTAAAGGAGTTGTCTCGAACCACGAAGGGGGTGTTTTCGGAGTAGACCCGAACGGCGGTGTTATCCTGCGGACATCAGCCACAGACAGTTTTATCGAGGAGGTGCGCACCGTTGAATTAAAGGCTTCCGGCAGAAAGTTCAATCATCATCCCACGAGAAACAGGGACTATATGAGATTAAAGGTGCTGCTCGACAAGGAATTCAAGGAAGCAGGCTATTAAAGCTGCTGTTTTTCTATGCCATCCAGGGACGTTTTCTGTTCTGTGTGCCGGACAAAACTTCCTTTGCAATGGCCGCATCTTCTTTGACCTGGAAATCGTACATCCCTGCGACTATGAAATCTGCGCCGTTATCGAAGGCATATTTGAAGCCCTCTTTCGGATGGGTCACGCCTGCCCCGAGGACCTTGAAGGCAATCCAGGGTTTTTGCACCTTCTCCATAAATTCTATCACCTGCTGCGGGTCTTTACATTCATAGTCGGCGGTATTTAAGGTCTTGAAGTAGAAATCGGGCTTTATCCCCGTTTTTTCAATGGCCATAGGGACATCCAGCGAATGAGCGCCGATACCGGCGATTAGTTTTTTATCCTGAACAAATGAGACGAATTTTGCGAGCAGCTCGATTTTACCATTTTTGGAGAATTCATCGCCAACGGCGCCATGACTAAAGGCGCCGACCGCTCCATTATCTATGGCCTGCTTTGCACCGCCTGTCAGGTCTGATTCTTTTATCTTGACCTGCGCAATCCACTGTATTTTCCCGCCCATATCTTTGCGGTACTTATTGAGGATTCTGATGATGTCATCATCGAGTCTGAGAATTGCCGTATTGATTCCGTTTTCTTCACACAGCCGCAGCGTCTCAAAAATCTTTTCATCGGTAAAATAATGTTTTAACAGTTCGGATACATAAATCAAATTTCTGCTGTGAGCGAAGCCGCTGATTAGATTGCCGCCGGCAATGAGCCTGCTTATGGTAACGTTGCCGATTTTGCCGGTCGGCAGACCTTTGACGGGTTCTTTCGGCAGAGGGGTGTTTGGCTCTTTGGTTTTGGATACTGCTGCCAGCAGGGCTTTCTCTTCAAAACTCAGTGCCGATACCACCCCTGCGGACGTCAGCAGGGAATCCTTCAAAAAGTTGCGGCGATTCAGGTTTTTCGGCATTTTTGTCCCTTTCTTTTGGATGGAGTTTTATATGGCAAAGACTTTTACTATGTTATAGAATACCTCGGTAATGATAAAAGTCAATGAGAATTTTTTGAAACTGACGGCAGGTTACCTGTTTCCGGAGATTCGCCGGCGAGTTTGTGCTTTCCAGTCGCAAAATCCCGGTGCCAGGATAATCAGTCTCGGCATAGGCGATGTTACCCAGCCGCTGCCGCCAGCCATAACCAGGGCGATGAAGAAAGCTGTTGATGAGATGGGCAGCGAGGCTGGCTTTCACGGCTATGGGCCGGAACAGGGCTACGATTTTCTAATCAATGCGATAATCGAAAATGATTTTAACAGCCGCGGCATTGAATTAGACAAAAGCGAGGTATTTGTCAGTGACGGCGCCAAGTGCGACACGGGAAACATACAGGAAATACTCGGCACGGAAAACGTTGTGGCCGTCCCTGACCCTGTATATCCGGCATACGTGGACACGAATGTTATGGCAGGTAGAACCGGTAATGCCGGACAGAACGGCCGGTATGATAGAATAGTTTATATGCCCTGCACGCCTGCGAATGGTTTTATCCCCGATTTGCCCGCAGAAGCGGTGGATATTATCTACCTGTGTTTTCCGAACAATCCGACAGGAACAGTGGCCACGAAAAAGGATTTGGCCAAATGGGTCGATTTTGCAAAACGCACAAAGGCGATAATACTTTTCGATGCTGCTTATGAGGCGTATATCACCGAGCCTGATGTCCCGCACTCGATTTATGAGGTCGATGGGGCCAAAGAGGTTGCGATTGAGTTTCGCAGTTTCTCCAAAACTGCGGGCTTTACGGGCGTAAGGTGTGCTTTTACCGTTGTGCCGAAACAGGTGGCGGCCTACACAAAGGCCGGCAAGGCGGTCGAGTTAAATCCGCTGTGGAACAGGCGTCACAGCACGAAGTTCAATGGCGCTTCGTATATATCGCAGGCCGGAGCCGCAGCGGTTTATACCCCGCAGGGCAAAAAGCAGGTTCGCCGAATTATCGATATTTATATGGCCAATGCGGCGTTAATTCGCAAGACACTTACCGGCCTTGGTTATCAGGTTTACGGCGGCGTCGATGCGCCGTATATCTGGATGAAAACGCCGGAGGGCTTAGGCTCGTGGGAATTTTTTGACCGCCTTCTTCAAAAGGCGAATCTGGTAGGGACGCCCGGTGCGGGTTTCGGGCCGACCGGCGAAGGGTATCTGCGCCTTACGGCTTTCGGCAAACCGGATGATGTCAAGGAAGCGATGGAGCGTTTCGCTGCTGTCTGATAATAATGGCTAAACTTACAACAGCATATATCGGATTGGGCAGCAATCTCGGTGAGAGGGAAAATTACATCAGAAAAGCTGCCAAAGCCCTTGGCGAAACTGACAATACAAAATTGTCAAGACTAAGCGCTCTTATTGAGACCGACCCGCTTGGTCACGCCAGCCAGCCGAAATACCTCAACGCTGTTGCGGAAATCAAGACCGCTTTGAACGCCAAAGCCCTGCACGGGAGGCTGATTGATATTGAAAATTCTCTCGGCAGAACCAGGGGAGGTGAAAAATGGCAGCCAAGAACGATTGATTTGGACCTCCTGCTTTTCGGTCAGGATATTATAAACAGGGCCGATTTGGTTGTCCCCCATCCGCAACTGCACCTTCGCTGCTTTGTGCTGAATGGTTTATGTGAACTCAATGCTAAATTGCTGCATCCGGTAATAAAGGAGACCGTAAGCGAACTGGCATTGAGGCTTGGCGGCAATGATTTTGTCCCTAATCCTGATGTGCCGCAGCTTGTAAGTTTTGCAGGTGTTATCGGCGTGGGCAAAACCACGCTGGCAAAAAAATTGTCGGACATACTTGGTTGCGAAATACTGTTAGAGCCTTACGACAAAAACCCGTTTTTGCCGGAGGTTTACGCCGGCAAAAAAGAATTTGCACTGGATTCGCAGCTATTTTTTCTCGCCGGCAGGGCGGAACAATTAAGCAGGGAATTACTGGAAAAGGGAAAGATTTATATAAGCGACTATGTTTTTGACAAGGAGCGGATTTATGCAAATCGTCTGCTCAACGCCCGTCAGCTAAGCCTGTATAAAGAGATTTACCCAACTTTCGCAGCGAGAATCGTTGCCCCGGTATTGGTAATATATCCGGTAGACTCGGTGCAGAGCTGCTTAGAGCGTATCCATAAGCGCAATCGTCCTTACGAGCAGAAAATCGAGCCGAAGTTTCTGCAGGGGCTGAGTGACGACTACGATAGGCTTCTTGCCGACTGGAAAACCTGCCCGGTTATTCGCATATCAATGTCGGATTATATGGAAGATAGCGGTGTCGAACATCTGGCAAATCAGATAAAATCTTATGTTGCTGGTCCATCCGTCATTGCGAGCCCGCCGTAGGCGGGCGTGGCAATCTCACTAATATTTAGCCTATGATGTTACCGCAGGTTTGCTTTTCTCTGTCTTAAAATTTCAAGGTCACGTTCCATATCAAGAAGTAGTCCTTTTATACTCTCACAATGGCCTCTAAACTCGTCGTTCAGTTGATACTGCATGCTGTTTTTGCAATTCTCATAGATTTTTTTAAATGAATCTATTTTTTTGACAAGCGAGTTCTCGAAATACTCTATTAACTCAAGATTAGACCCAAATTTTTCTCGCAGGTTCATATCTTCTTGATTCATTTTTTCCCCTTAAAAAGGTTATTGTCATTTTTCTCACCATCACCGCACAAAAGACGTGAAGGAAGAATGTGTTAGGTTTTGGTTATTTACAAACCGCGACCCAAGCAGCCAAAGCGCTGAGCAGTGCTGCTCCTGCTGCTATTATGGCCAAGATAAAATTCCTTGATGCAATCCTACACATATAAATCATCGATGCGGTTTGCAAAGATACTTCGATGTTTTGAACTATTTCTGTTTCAGTAATCTTATTAGAGGCGAGAGGCTCATCAGGATACTGTACCATTTTTGTGGTACTTGCCCCGACTTCTTTTGCCAAGGCCACTAACTTATCAAGTCTGATTCTGGCTTGTTCCTCCTTTTGAATTTCAACCAGTTTTCGCCAATATTCCTTCGTATCATTAGGGATCATTTTTTTCTCCTTCTCTATAGACCCGCCATTCGTTTTCTCCAGTTCGGATTATGGCGGCCTCTATTGAGTATTGCCCCGTTTGTTTGTAAAGGGTCTCGTTAAACAAGACGAGTGCGCAAGATTTGCAGGCGCCGGTCCATTCCCATCCGGGTTTCCGAGTACTCATTTCATATATTGCAGCTGACGCCGCATCGTGGAAGCAGTGTGCCCGGTAAACATGATCAGGCTGCCAATTGGATTCAGTTGCCATCAAGAGCATCAAGTGGTACTCGTCTATATCGAGTTCAGCGTTCTTGTCTGCAAGTTGGAATATACGCAGCGATCGCAGTTTGACTCTGAAGACAAAGCAAAGGAATTTATCGCCTATATTTTCCGGCTCCATCATCTAATACCTCAACAAACAAGGGATTCATTTAGTGCTTTGGCTTTCTCCAAAGCCAAAATCTATTATACACATTTCGACTTCAAAATCAAAAAAACCTTGCCAAATTCGGCTAAAATTCATGGAGGAGACCAAAATAATAGCGTTTTCCCCATATATTTGGTATCTTGTCTTAAAACTAAGCGCTGTACGCTATATGCTGAACGCTAATAAAAAATGAAAGTTGCGAAAACAATAAAATCAGTTAGAAAACTTGTAAAAATCGCTCGAAATGCGGGCAAGACAATCGGTTTTGTGCCGACTATGGGTGCGCTGCATATCGGCCATATATCGTTAATTGAAGCGGCGAAAAAAAGGTGTGATTTTGTCGTTGTCAGTATCTTTGTCAACCCGACGCAGTTCGGCGCAGGCGAAGATTTTGAAAAATATCCCCGACCGCTTGCCGCTGACTTGAAAATATGCAGAAAAGCGGGAGTCGATGTTGTTTTTGCACCGACAGCAAAAGAGATGTATGGGGATGGGAATCTTACGTGGGTAGACGTTGAGAAACTGACCGGGCTGCTTTGCGGCCAATTTCGGTCGGGACATTTTCGTGGCGTAGCCACCGTCTGTGCGAAGCTGTTTAATATCGTTCTGCCGAACATCGCCTTTTTCGGCCAAAAGGATGCCCAGCAGGCCGCTGTAATAAAACGAATGGTCGCTGATTTGAATATGCCGCTCAAAATCATTGTCTGCCCGACCGTTCGCCAGCCGAACGGCCTTGCGGTCAGCAGCAGAAATCAATACCTGACGCCTGTGCAGAAAAAAGATGCAACACTTCTTTATAAGTCGCTTCAAAAATGCAGGGAAATGGTCAATGCAGGCGTTAGAAATGTGCCTGAAATTGTTACTCAAATGCGCAAAATACTGAACAGTTCCCCTTTGATAGAGATAGAATATATAAGTATCGTCGATGCTGAAACGCTGGAGGCAATCGGGCGCATTTCGGGCAGGGTGCTTGTTGCACTGGCTGTCAGAATCGGCTCAACCCGGCTTATCGATAATATCCTGCTGGACTTAAGCAAAAAATGAGGTATAATAAATTATTTCCAGTTTGGCAATTTAAACAGGTTAAAGGAAAGAAAGTAAGAGCAATAATGCTATCGAGAGAAGTGCCATCGCTAAAGGAGAACTATACTTTTGATTATTTTAGTCAAGATTTTTCTCTCTTATAATTTTTAAGGGACATTTTGGTATGAGCAAGCATATAATATCTCTGATAATTGGGGTTGTAGCAGGAATATTATCTAGCATTATTCTGAAATGTTTACCTCTGATTAATGTTTTAGGATTGAACAAATATTTGATTCCCGTTGTAATTGGGGTTGTAGCGGGAGTGTTATCAGTGTTAGCGCTAAAATACTTGCCTGTGATGAGAGAACTTTTTAATTTAATTGATGGTTTACACAAATGTAAGATAACTGGCGTTTGGAAAAATCGAGATGAGAGCGAAGCGAAAGAGGCTATTAAAAAGGAACTTGAAAAAGCAAAAGGGGAAATATTTATGGCAGGTGTCGCTTTCCCCGATTTTTTCCGTCCGAAAGCAGAATACGCACGGGAAATACAGGCTTTGTTTGGAAACCCTACAATTAAGTTTCGCATTTTGTTACTGGATTACGATAAAGAACATGCTCACGAAAGAGATAAGATAGAGAAAGGCAGATTTACAATTAGAGATATCAAAAGTACAATAGAATATTTTTTAAAAACTATCAATGTACAAGCAGACATTGAGGTTAAAACTTATGACTTTCCTCCAATAGCATTTCTGGTATTAACTGAAAAGTGTGTATTTATTGAACAATATCATCTTGGCACACGCCGGACAAAATTAGGATGTATAGGAGGACAGACACCTCTTCTTAGAATGGACGCATCTTCTATAACATACGGGATTATGAAAGAGCATTTTAATTACATCTGGGAAAATAAATCTCAACCGATAAGCAGGCCACATATATCATGAAGCGAATGTTGGAAGAATAATAAACATATAATGCTTTTACTATGTTTCTGAAAATGCTAAAAAGCAAGTTGCACGGTGCGACGGTTACGGATGCGAAGCTGCATTATACCGGCAGTATTGCGATAGATTCTGCGCTGATGAAGGCAGCGGATATTTTGCCCTACGAGGCTGTTATGGTCGCTGATTTAACTAACGGCAACAGGCTGGAGACTTATGCTGTGCCTGCCGAGGCTGATTCCGGCCAGGTCGTGCTGCTCGGTGCAGCCGCCAGGCTGGTCAAGCCGAAGGATATTATCATTATTTTCAGTTTCAGTTATTACACACCTGCTGAAGCCAAAAAACTTAAACCCAAAATTATTGTTCTCGACAAAAACAACAAGATAAAAAAAGTCGATTAGAAATCGGAAATCCGCCGTGTTTCCTGAACTTTTCAGAATACCCTTTACGCAGTTGACCATTAAGAGCTACGGCCTGATGCTGGTCATCGGCTTTCTGGCAGCCGTTGCTTTGGCGAAGCGTCTTAGTCGCAAAATAACGTCCAATCCCCAGATTATTTCTGACGTGGCTCTTTACGGCTTGATAGCAGGGGTGATAGGCGCCCGGCTGTTCTATGTGGTGCATTATTTCAAAGAAAAGTTTGCGGGACATCTGCTTTCTATCTTTGCAATCTGGCAGGGCGGACTGGAATTTCTGGGCGGCATAATCCTGGCCATTGCTGCTGTTATTTTTTATTTGTGGCATCGCAAACTGCCCATCCGACGCTGTCTCGATATTTTGGCCATCGGAGTGATGCTGGCGGTGATATTCGGCAGAATCGGTTGCCTCCTGAACGGCTGCTGTTTCGGCAAACCGACAAATCTTCCCTGGGCAATTCGCTTTCCTTACGGCTCATTTGCATATCGCAGCCAGGTATACCCGAATCTCGAAAGAGGCCGCTCCCAGCCTCAGTTAAATCTGCCGAGCGAATTTTTCGGTTACTATGATGATAATGGCGTCTGGAACCAGGATTTGAAACCTGAAAAATATCTGAACTGGCAGCAGAAAGAAATGGTTGAGAAAGGCCAATATCGCTGCCTGCCCGTTCATCCAACCCAGTTATATTTGTCTGCGGTTGCAGCAATTATGTGTGCGTTGCTTTACTTTTTTTGGCGCAGTTATCAGGATGATACTTCCCAAAACAGGAAGTTGCTTTTTCGAAAGCCGGGCTGCACATTCGGATTGGCGATTGTCCTTTATGGCATCACCAGATTTCTTGTGGAATTTCTCCGCGATGACACTCCTTTCGAGTTTGACGGCCTGACGGTCTCGCAGATTATGAGCATCGTTATGGTAATACTCGGCGTGGTCTTGATATTGATATTCGAGAAAATGGGGCAGGACAAGGCCGAACTTACAAAATAGTCTATCCCAGATTGAATAATAAGTTGCATCGAATATCACAGAATATTATAGTTATCGTGAAGTAATGTTTGCTGGACGATATATTATGGGGCTTTACGACAGAGATTACAGTCAGTCAGAGCATAAGGCGTCGTTCTCGAATGCTCCTCAGATGCGGATAGGCTTTCCTCAGCTTACGCCTGTGGTTAAATGGCTGCTGATTATAAATGTCGTAACTTATTTTGCCCAGATTTTTGGCGGCGATTCGCTGCTTAATGCGTGGTTTTCAGTTTATCCCGTTGACCTGCCGACGATACTTCAGGTCTGGCGGCTTGTAACCTACCAGTTCCTGCACGGCGGCGTAATGCACATCGTATTCAATATGCTCGGCCTGTGTTTTCTTGGGCCGACCCTCGAACAGCACTGGGGCAGCAAAAGATTTCTGACATTTTACCTTTGCTGTGGAATTGCAGGGGGTCTGTTTTATACCTTGCTCGTGGCGGTAGGGTTCCTGCCTGCCGTTCCTATGATAGGGGCCTCCGGGGCAATTCTCGGTGTGTTGGCGGCCTGCGCAATCCTTTTTCCGCATTTTATCGTCTTTATTCTTATCTTCCCTGTGCCGATACGGGTGGCGGCAGTGGTCTTTACCGCCATTTACCTTGTAGCTTTAATAACCAGACAAGCCAACGCCGGCGGCGAAGCAGCTCACCTTGCCGGTATGGCTGCCGGGGCCGTTTATGTTTTCTCGCAATCCTGGCGTGCCGGTATCAAACTGAGAATCCGGTCTTCTTTGTGGAAGAGAAAAATTGCCGCCGAGCGTGAGTTGCGTTTCGAGCTTGACCGCATTCTGCAAAAGGTTCACGACCAGGGCATTCATAGTCTGACCTCGAAGGAAAAGAAAATTCTAAGGCGTGCCACCGAGGCCGAACAGAAACGGCTCTATAAAAAATAAGGCCCCGCAGAAATATTGCAGGGCCTTGGTCTTGAATCCGGGGTCTTGCGTCTTAGGTCTGTTTTTTAATCCCATTGAAATTTTTCAGTTCCGCTCATCAGCTCCTGCATACGCTCTTTTACCTTGTCAGTTTTTGACGCCTTCCATTTTTCAATTTCGGTCTGGCTTTCCTGGACTCGTTTTTGCAGGTGTTCGAGTCTTTCACGCATCTGCTCGTATTCTATTTGTTTCTTTTTTATAATTGAGTCGAATCTTTGATTAGTTACTTCTTCCAGCTTTTTGGTCAGCTCTTTCTTTTCATTCTCATTGGTTGCGGCTTTAATTTTACTTACCACCTCATTTTGTTTTTCCCTCAATACCAGGTCTTCTTTAAGTACCTCGACCAGCTTTGGATTTTCCCTCGATGCCTCTTCGATTCTTTCATATTTTCTCATACTGAGCATTAGCTTCTTCAGGTAGAGTTCGGGGTTTTCCTTTTTTGCCTGTGCCAGTTTCTCAGCTTCATCGGGATAATTTTTCTTAAGCCACTCGATGTATTCGGTCTGTCGTTCAGCCATCCACTTTTTTCCCATTTCCGGGCCAGGCATACGAGATTCCGGCATACCAGGCGGCATAAGCGGCATATTCCCTTCGTGCTGAGATCTTTGTTCCATCCGGTGTTCCAGGCGTTCCCTGAATTTTCTGTGATGTTCGAATCTTTCTTCCGGCGTCCCTGCCGGCCCCTGCGGCAGATTCGGTTCTCCTTTGAGTAAAAGAGGCTCGTTTGGGTCTTCTGCAGCCACACCTGGTCGGGCGGCTGTCAGGCTGATAGCTGCCGCAGTTATCAAAACCAGTATTGTTCCATAAAGTGTCTTCATTTTTCTATCCTTTCCAAAAATTACTGCTGATTTCTGTTACGTTTATTTCCAGTTCTGTCAGTTCCGTTTCTTTATACCCGTTGCCGTTTTGGTCTGTCCGCAGAGCAAACACGTCATCTTCAGCCTGTTCGATTTCAGTGGTTAATGTCGTCAGGTCTTTGTCATCCCATATCATTTTGGGGCTTGCCGAAGCGGTGACAGGTTTTTCAGGCTGGGTTTTTTCGGCCAGTTTTGCTGTTATAGATACCAGGACAATAATTGCCGCTGCCGCAGCAACCATCCGGTAAGCAAGTTTTCTGTATAGATTTATTTTTCTCTGGCGAAGAGCAGCCTGTGAAACTTTTGCTTTTATATCGGCTATAAGCGTATCGGCGGGCCGGGGTGCGGGATGTCTCTTGAGAATTTCCTCGCCTCCGCGGATGTCTTCCGTCATTTTTTCAGCCTCTGCCGGGTCGAAAAATTTCTCGAACAAACCTTTAAGATTTTCCTCGTTTTTGTCGCTCATAATTATTTTATTGCTCCATTAGCTCCCGCAGTTTCTTTAATCCTCGGTGCAGCTTCGACAACGTTGTTCCTATCGGCTCAGAGCGCATCACAGCTATTTCTTTGAAGCTTAACTCCGAATAAAACCGCAACGTTATCAATTCTTTGGTGTCCATATCCAGTCTTTTGAGCTGTTTTTGCAATTTGTCGATTTCATCGTCTTCGAGCCGTTCTGTTTCTGCTGATTTTATTTCGGGCCGGTTTCCTTCGAGCTCGAGTAATTTTTTCTGCCGCTGCTTATCCCTGAGATGGTCGTAAAAAATATTCGATGCTGTCTTAAACAACCAGCCCTCAAAAGAACCGCCTTTTTGCGAACTGATTTTCTCGACCACCCTGACAAACAGTTCGCTGAGCAAATCATCGCTTACTTCCTTATTGCCGGTCATCCGGTAAAAATAGCCGTAACATCGGCCTGCGTATATGTCAATCAGCCGTGAAAAACTCTCGGAATCGCCGTTCTTGCAGCCAATAATTATCCGGGCTAAATCATCGCTTTTTGACATATTCAACTGTTTTCCACATAGGAAAAGACGGCGTTTGGAATTGATTTATTGCAAAAAATGCGAAAAAAATACGTGGTTTTTTGCCCGACAGGTCTGATTTGCTCACTTTTATCGCTATTCCTGGACGTTTTTTTCTTCGCCATCTTCGTCTTCGGTCTTCCACCTGTCCGATTCGTCAATATCCTCGATTTCACGCTGCATATACTTGAAAATCTTGTCCTGCAGCGGGGCCAGTTTTTCCTGCCATTTGAGCATTTCCCTGTAGCTGGATGCCAGCATATCCAGGCGAATTAGCTGCCATTTGGCTATGCACTCCGGCTCCTTGATATTGGTGAACGGGTCGCATTTGAAGGTCCTCCTGTCGTCAGGACCTGTCTCGCATAGTTCGCAATCTTTGCACTGAATCATTTTCGTACCCCGCAAAAAATCTGCCAAAATAAAGAGCAATAAAATCTGCCCTATTTACGTATTTCACTTTTCTATTATAATACCATAAGTGCTGGAGAGTTAAAAGTTTTTAAGAACAAAGATTTTATCTGTTTATGGAGAAATGAATGGCAAAACCGAGACGTCGACGCAAAATAGGCAGCAAAAAGAGACACGCAAAGTGGAAAGTGCGGCATAAAATAAGCGGCTAATTGGTATAGCACCGAAGACAAATAGGAACAGAAAAATGCCGCGCAAAAGAACGTAATGCTGCTTATATGCTTATATAATGAAGCATTTCAATATAACCTTCAGGCCTGACGGCAGGCAAATCACAATTCACGAAGGCGCTACGCTTGTCGAGGCTGCCGGCCAGGCGGGCATAGTCTTAAACACTGCCTGCGGAGAAAAAGGCACTTGTGGAAAATGTGCCGTTAATATCGAGCCGGCCGGCCGGAGCGTATTAGCCTGCCAATACCGGATTCAAAACGACCTTACTGTAACCATACCGCCTGAATCCAGACTCTTTGAGCATAAAATTCTCAAGCACGGCATTGATGTCCTGAAAAAAATCCAGCCGCTCGGCCGCCTTGAACACGCCGACGCAAAAGAAAAAATATTCGGCATAGCCGTTGATATTGGCACTACGACAGTTGTTGCGAAACTGATTGATATGACGACCGGTCAGTGTGCTGCGACAGAGGCAGCCGTCAATCCGCAGGTTCGATACGGCGACGATGTAATCAGCAGAATCGCTTATGCCCAAACCGACGAAAAACTGCTGGAGCTGCACAAAGTGATAATAGACTGCATAAACAAGCTGACGGCGAAACTTTGTGGCACAGCGGCTGTTGCCGCAAAGCAGATACTTCAAATGTGCGTCGTCGGCAACACGACTATGAATCATATCTTTCTCAAACTACCCATAAAACAGCTTGGCCAGGCGCCATACAGGGCTTTTTCGGTGGATGCGAAAGATGTCTCCTCTAACGAGTTGTCCCTGCAAATCAACCCCGCGGGCAACGTTCACACAGTCGAGAATATAGCCGGGTTTGTCGGCTCGGACACTACCGCTGTTGCACTGGCGGTGGATGTGGATTCGGCTGAGGAAATGACCCTTGTGGTCGACATCGGCACAAATGGCGAGATTGTGCTCGGCACAAAGAATAAACTTTACGCCGCAAGCTGTGCCGCAGGCCCCGCGCTGGAAGGCGCACGCATAACTTGCGGCAGCAGGGCGGTTGAAGGCGCGATAGAGGCTGTTGTGGCAAATGAGGATGACATAACCGTAGACGTTATAGGCGATTGTCCGCCGCGGTCTATTTGCGGCAGCGGCCTTATAGATGCTGTTGCCGTATTGCTGAATTTGGGTGTTATTGATTCAAGCGGGCGACTTCTCGAACCTCAGATGCTTGAAATCCGTTTGCCGCGGGCAATATTATCTCGTATGGTAGAACACGAAGGCCAGCCTGCCTTTGTTATTGCTTATTCCTCAAATGACTCGAAGCCGGTTGTGCTGACGCAGAGGGATGTTCGGCAAATGCAGCTTGCAAAAGCCGCCATTCGTGCCGGTATTGAATTGCTGCAGAAAAAATTCGATATCGATGATTCCGGTATAAAGCATATTTTTCTGGCAGGCGCTTTTGGCAATTACATTAGACCGGAAAGCGCCCTCCGGACAGGCCTGTTGCCCGATGTCCCGATTGAGCGGATTCATTTTGTCGGCAACGCTGCCTCCTCCGGCGCACAAATGATTCTTTTGAGCAGTCATTACCGGTCGCTGGCCAAAAAGCTGGCTCGCAAAATCGAGTATATCGAAATCGCCAACGAAAAAGACTTCGCATCGGTTTTCGCAGATTGTATGCTGTTTTAGCTTTTTAGAAAATTATTGCAGCTCTTCGCGGAAAAGATATAATATAGCCCTGCTTATGGTGGTCGAATCGGAAAATTGATTGTGCAAGGGTTGTCACTTGAAAGGGTGTAACCTATGCTCGCCAAGGTAAAAAGGACGATTACTTCCATACTGCCTGTTTCCAAAAACAGAACAGGCCGGTGCTTTCATTGCGGCAGATGCTGCAAATTGCCGAACACCTGCTTCTTCTTAAAGTACAGGCCCGACGGAAGCAGTTATTGCAGTATTTATCGTTTCCGTCCGTTAAACTGCAGAAAATACCCGCGGGCGGAATCCGAACATATTACCGCCGACACCTGCGGCTTCAGATTTGAGTGATTGCCGGATTTTTTATATTCTTCCCCGCAGGTAAGGTTTATGAGGGTAATTTAAATTTTTCCCACGGCTAAGCAGGCATTATGACCGCCGAAGCCAAAAGAATTATTGAGAGCGATATTCACTTTGGCCTGGCGGGCTTCTTTCGGCACATAATCCATCTTAAGGTCGCAGCGTTCGTCCTGATTATCCAGATTGATGGTAGGGGGGATGACCGATTCGGCGATGGCCTTTACGCATACTATAAGCTCCACCGCGCCGCTTGCGCCCAGCAGATGACCCAGACTGCTTTTTGTCGAGCTTACAGCCAGTTTATATGCCTGCTCGCCGAAAACGCTTTTGATAGCGGTGCTTTCGGCTATGTCATTCAATTCTGTCCCTGTCCCGTGTGCGTTGATGTAGTTGACTTTCTCATTATCGACTCCTGCATCCGCAATCGCCATTTCCATTGCCTTTGCTGCGCCTTTTCCGTCCGGCAGGGGGGCTGTAATATGGTAACCATCGTCGGTGGCCCCGTATCCCAAAAATTCAGCGTATATATTTGCCCCGCGTTTGCGGGCGTGTTCATATTCCTCCAGGACGAGAACGCCTGCCCCTTCGGCAAGCACAAAGCCGTCTCTGTCTTTATCGAACGGTCTTGAAGCCGCCTGCGGGTTATCGTTACGAGTGCTTAGCGACCGGGCGGCGCAAAAAGATGCCAGTCCTAACGGTGTAAGCGCTGCTTCGGTGCCTCCTGTTATTATAATATCACTTCGTCCGCAGAGGATGTTGAGGAATGCCTCGCCGATGGCGTGACTGCCTGAGGCACAGGCGCTGGCAACGGACATATTAGGGCCGCCTATGCCGTACCGGATGGCGATATTGCCGCTGGCGGCATTGGCCATAAGTCTCGGCACACAGAACGGTGAAATCTTCTTTGGCCCGCCCTCCAGGAGCCTTATATGCTGCGCCTCAATTTCTTTGATGCCCCCTATTCCGGTCCCAACGATAACGCCGACACGAAAACCATCTTCCCTGGAAAAGTCCAGCCCGCTGTCTTTGACCGCCAGGTCTGCTGCGGCCACCGCAAATTGAGCAAACCGGTCCATCCGTTTGCTTTCCCGCTGCTCGATATACTTCGTCGGCTCAAAATTCTTTATTTCCCCTCCGAATTTGACCGGATATGCGCTGATGTCGAAGGATTCTATAAAAGAAATGCCGCTCTTGCCCCCGCACAGAGCAGCGAAAAACTCATCAACCGATTCAGCCAAGGCAGTAATGCAGCCCAAGCCCGTTATAACGACTCGCCGTCTACTCATAGTGGATTTGTCTGCTATTTTTTGCCCTTGGAGCGTGCAATATTGACGATGTAGTCAATTGCGGCACCGACCGTCTGGATTTTTTCAGCCTCTTCATCAGGAATACTCGTATTGAACTCGTCCTCGAACTCCATCACCAATTCCACTGTGTCCAGCGAGTCGGCATTCAAATCGTTGATAAATGAAGTCTCACGTGTGATTTCGGACTTGTCTGCGCCCATCTGCTCACTTATTATCTCGATTACTCTGGTTTCAATCGCCTTTACATCTACCTCGTCTGCACTCACTTGGTTTTCTCCTTAAGTCAAAATAGTAATTCCGTTTTTTTAATCTACGTTTAGCTGTTAGCAGCAATATGGCTATTGCTGACAACTCATGGGTCGTTTACTATTTTGGCAGGTATATTACCCGCTTGACCGCTTGTCTACAAATGTTTTTTTATTTTTTTACTGACGTCCGGTAAAAATCCCGTTTTCCAATCATATTATACGCAATACGCACCACACACGACGCAATACGATTTTACATTGCCATACCGCCGTCCACGCACAGCACCTGGCCGGTAATATAACTGGCCGCATCGCTGGCGAGAAACGCAATCGCACTTGCCACATCTTCAACTGTGCCGAATCTCTTCAGCGGTATTATTTCCTTCGCAGCCTCTTTAACAGGCTCAGGCAGCTTGTCAGTCATCTCGGTTATGATAAAACCGGGCGCAACGCAGTTCGCCGTGATATTTTTCCTGGCAAGCTCGCGGGCAACGGTCTTGGTCAAACCTATAAGGCCCGCCTTGCTTGCAGCGTAGTTGCTCTGGCCGGCATTGCCTATCACGCCCGAAACCGAACTAAGACTTATGATTCGCCCGAACTTGTTTTGGACCATAGACCTTGCTGCCGTTCTGATAGCGACAAATGCCGCCCGCAGGTTGACCGCCAATACCTTGTCGAAATCATCATCGCTCATCCGCATAATCAGCCCATCGCGGGTAATGCCGGCGTTGTTGACCAGAATTCCTATCCCGCCGTATTCCTCGGCCAACTCCTCAAGTACTTTGGTGAACGCATTCGTATCGGTAATGTCCACGCATTTAGTCACAACTGTAAAGCCGGCCTGCCTCACCACGTTTTCCAGTTCAACAAGCTGTTGGGCATTTACATCCAGACCGGCAACGATTCGACCCTGCTTGAGCAGCTCAAGAACGATTGCCCTGCCTATTCCCCTGGCAGCGCCGGTTACGACAGCAAGCCTTTTTTCCGACATCTTGAAATCTCCAACATTAACCTTGAGAGCTTATCAGTCCGTTTAATGCTTCCAGACCGCTTATGTTAATTACTTCTGTCTTTCTGCTTATTCTTTTCATAAGGCCGGTCAAAACCTTTCCCGGCCCAATCTCGTAAAACTTTTCAACCTTGTCTGCCAGAAGCTTTTCCATACATTTTTGCCAAAGAACGGGGCTGGTCAACTGTTTTGTCAGGCTTTCCACAATTTTTTCCGCACTTTGGTAATAGTCGGCGTTGACATTTGCGATGATTTTTATGCCTGAAGGGTTTGAAATCCTGCTTTTTCGCATCAATTCTTTAAGGGAATCGGATACACCGGCCATCATTTCAGTATGAAAAGCGCCCGCCACCTCCAGCCTTATGGCCTTCATTGCCCCGTATTTTGCCGCCAAACTTTCTGCCCGCTTACAGGCTGTTTTGATGCCGCTTATCACGATTTGCCCGGGGCAGTTGAAATTTGCGGGCGTAAGAAGTTCGCCTTCGCCGGCTTCCTTGCAAAGCTGGTTTACTTTTTCTTCGTCAAGGCCGATTATGCTGACCATTCCGCCTTCGGTGGCGTCGGCAGCCGCCTGCATCGCCTCCCCTCGTTTTTGAACGAGGATAAGCGTGTCCTTAAAACCGATAACACCCGCTGCATACAGTGCGCTGAATTCCCCCAGGCTAAGCCCCGCTGTTACGTCCGGCTTAATCCCGCTTGTTGCCGGATTGGTTCTTATGACCTCCAATATGGCCGCAGAGGTTGCGAAGATAGCGGGTTGTGAAATCGCCGTTGTGTTTAGCTGTTCCGCAGGCCCCTCGAAGCAAATCCTGGCCAAATCAAATCCAAGAATTTCATTGGCTTTTTTGAAGATTGCTGCCGCTGCAGGAAATGCCTCGGCCACATCTTTGCCCATTCCCACTACCTGAGCGCCCTGTCCCGGAAATAAAAATGCTGTCTTCATTTATTGAGCGTCCTGCCCTTTACTTTTTCCTGTCAAAGCCGAATTACGTTTGCTCCCCAGGTTAGTCCTGCCCCGAAAGCAACAAATACGATAAGGTCGCCTCGCTTTAACCTGCCCTGTCTGGAGCAGTCATCAAAGGCAATCGGCACCGATGCCGAAGACGTATTGCCGTATTCAGCGATATTCATAAATACTTTTTCATCCGGCAGTTTCAATCGTTTCGCCACTGATTCGATAATTCTTGCGTTCATCTGATGTGAAATGAACATCTTGACGTCATCGATGCCCAGGCCGCAGTGTTTAAGGCAGTTGTTGACCGTTTCGACAATTCGCCGAATGGCCTGCTGATAGACCTCTCTGCCTTTGATTTTCATATATATTTTTTTCGGGTCGTCCAATTTTTTAGAGGATGGGTGTCTCGAAGCGTAAGCCTGGCAGTTAAGCGAATTCCAGTAGTTGCCGTCCGAGGCCATAGTGCTGTACAGAATACCCCTGTTTCTGTTTTTGCTTCGTTTGAGTATCACTGCTCCTGCACCATCTCCGAAAAGGATACAGCTTGCCCGGTCTGTCCAGTCGGTGATTTTTGTCAGGGTTTCCGCACCTATTACCAGGGCATATTTGATTCTGCCGTGCTCGATGAACTGTTGCGCAATAGACAGTCCGTACACAAACCCGCTGCAGGCAGCTTCCAAATCAAAGGCAAAGGCCTTTTTTGCTCCAATGGCCTGCTGCACAAATATGGCAGTCGATGGGAAAACCATCTCCGGTGTGACGGTAGCCACAGTGATAAGCCCAAGTTCACCCGCATCGATGCCGGCATTTGCTACTGCTTTTTTCGCCGCCTCAATAGCCAGATAACCGGTGGTTTCCTCATCGGTGGTAATGTGCCGGGACTTGATGCCGGTTCGGGTGGTAATCCATTCGTCCGAGGTGTCTACCATTTTTGCAAGGTCGTCATTTGTCAGTCTTTTCGACGGCACAAATGAACCGTGACCTGCTATAACCGCACGATAGGGGGGGACAGATTCGCTAATCGCTTTGCTCATCAGGCGCCCTTACCAGAGTGTTCGAGAGATATTCCGCTATTTTCTCGTTTATTTTGCTTATGTGGTACTCTTTCGAAATCAGAATGGCGTTTTTGATGGTTCTGCTTTCGCTTGCGCCGTGACATATCAATGCTGTGCCGTTAACGCCGAGCAGAGGCGCTCCCCCGTATTCATTATAATCGTGTTTTTTATAAACCCTTTTCATCACCGACTTAAACTGGAGTGCCAGCAGCCAATTCTCCTGCAATTCCTGCTTTATCGCCCTGAAAATACCGTCAACAGCTCCTTCGGTAAGCTTAAGAATCACATTGCCCACAAACCCATCGCAGACCACAACATCGCATACCCCCCGGAATATGTCTCTGCCTTCGACGTTTCCAATGAAGTTTATGTATGAGTCGGATTTTATAAGCTCGCGGGCCTTTTTTACCACCTCGTTGCCCTTGGCGTCCTCTTCGCCGATGCTCATAAGCCCTACTCGCGGGTTTTCGATACCCAGCAGATGTTTTGAATACATACTTGCCATAATCGTATATTGATAAAGATTTATAGGCTTGCAGGCGATATTTGCCCCCACATCACATATCGTCACCGGCCCCGCAAATGTCGGAAACACCACCGCTATCCCAGGCCGATTGACTCCCGGAAGAGTTCTCATCCTCATCTGGAACGCCGCTACACAGGCGCCCGTATTGCCTGCCGAAATGACCGCATCCGCCTGATTTAGTTTCCCCAGCTTGGCCAAAACCCCTATCGAGCTTCTCGGCTTTTTCCGCAGGCTGTCTATCGGCGGCTCGTCCATACCGATAACCTCCGGCGCCTCAACAATATCAACGGCTTCCTTGCGAAATTTCAGGGAAGAAAGGTATGATTGTATAATGTTTTCCGGCCCGACAAGGATTACACGGTCGTCCTTGTCGAGGAACTCCGTTGACTCCACCGCCCCGGAAATAATCGCCTCTGGGGCGTTATCGCCTCCCATTGCGTCTACAGCGATTCGCATTTTTTTCCTACTCGCCTTCTTCCTTGCCGACTTTCAGCGTTATTTTGGGGTTGGCGTAACCACAGTTGGTGCAGGCTGCGTGTGGCAGCTTGGCATGGTCGCACTTCGGGCATACCGAATAATTTACAGGTTTTAGCCTGTTATGGCTGCGCCGCGACCGTGTCCTGGTTTTGCTCGTTTTTTTTACCGGTAACATATATCACTCCAAAAATCCTGGCACAATGTGTTTAGCGGTCGCCGGCACGGCGACCTTCTGTTTCTGCCTGCAAAGTTGGCCGGTTCAAGTAATTATATAGAGTCGGTATAAATAGTTAAATGCGGATGTTTTGTCAAGTGAAAAACCGGTCAAAACTGACGGTTACGCCCGACACAGCCTCTCTGCTTCGCTTAAATTCAATGATAAACCAGTACATTACGCTAAGCCAGACGACATTCCATCCCAGCAGGTGAAAGCCCGGCACATACACGTTATCTATGTCTCCAAGCAAAAACAGGGTCGCTGCCAGCGAATACACCAGAAACCCTTTTGATGGACGCAGCACCCCAAGCGAAATAGGCAGCACAAAATATTGAATGGCTGTTCCTGTGGTAAATCCGAGGAAAAAAAGTATTCCAAGCAGACAATTACGGATTATATCTTTGTCCTTCAAAAAAAATCCGAATAAGAACAGCCCTGCGATAAACACAAACCTTAAAGGAGAAAATTTAAACAGGGATGCTATCCCGTAACTTCGGTTATAGCCCGAAGAATATAAAAATACGTTGTTTATTATCCCGTCTTTGCCGGTGCTCCAGTATGGTATGAACGTTGCCAGAAAAATACACACCGATACCGCAAAAAGCAGCAGTTTTACCCGGTATCGCTTTATGGCGGTATTCAGGCAGATGATAAGCTCATAAAAAACGTTGTGTTTGACAATCATTCCTGCTGTCGCAAAAATCCACAATAGCGCCGTCCCCCAGAACCCCGATAAATCGGGGTCACGAAGCTTGAGATATGCCCACAGACCGATGAGTATCATAAGAACTGCAAAATTTTCAAACTGGCCCTGGTATCCGGTTGTAAGAAATGATACCGGATTGAGATAAAATAGTGCCGTTGTTTTTGTTATGGATAACCCTTCGTTTCTGGCAATCAGCAGCAGAAATGCCAGGCTCATCGTATCGACCAAGCACCCGAAAAATCTTACCATAAATCCAAACGTAACTGCTGGAAAATGAAAAATCTGCATCCATTTCAGCCACCCTAATACCATAAGCCATACCGGCGTATAATTATAATTTTTCGTCATAGCGTAAATATTATCACCGGCCAAAGCGGCGTCGGCTGCCAGCTTAAAAAACTTCATATCGAAATTGCCGTAGTACGTTGCTGCCATTACCAGCCTGATTAGGAGGCCGTTCAGAATTATCAGGGTCAATGTCAGGACGGTCTTTCGTTTGGATACAAGCAACTCCGCCGTTCTTGAGCCTTCCATAAAAATAACGCCTATGCTGATAAACGACGCCAGCACTACCACAAAACCCCCGAATATCACACGGGCCAACATCATAACCAGATAAGCCTTCTCTTTTTCGGGCGGCTCTGAACCCTCATGGTAGCGGATGAGTTCTTCCTTGGCCCATAAATTGATTTGTTCCAGATAGTACTTGCCCAGCTTTTCGCCTATTTTGGTTTCTATAAGATGCTCTATAGGCTTGGCTAGCTTGCTGTCGTATTCGCCTGTCATCAGCGATTTCCCCGCCGTGCAGTACAGGCACAAAAACACGCCCATAATTATTAACGGTATAATAGTGCTGTTTGTCTTAATCATTAATTCAAACCTTTTGCAAAATATTCTGTTCTGTCTCCCTGCTTCGTTTTATTTCGAGGGCAAACCAGTATATTACACTCAGCCAGACAACATTCCATCCCAGCAGATGAAGGCCCGGCACATATAAGTTGTCTATACGTCCTATTAAGAACAGGGTTGCCGCCACTGAATACAGCAAAAATCCTTTTGATGGACGCAGCACCCCCAGCGCAATAGGCAGCACAAAATACTGAATTGCAATGCCGGTGGTAAATCCCATAAAAAAAAGTATCCCTCGCAGGCAATTGCGAACTATGTCCTTGCTCTTAAGAAACAATCCGAATAAAAACAATCCTGCGATAAATATGTATTTCAGGTAGGGGAGTTTAAGCAGAAAAGTTATACCGTACTTGCCTTCATAGCCCGAAGAATATAAGAATACGTTGTTTATTATCCCGTCTTTGCCTGTGCTCCAGTATGGTATGAACGTTGCCAGAAAAATGCACACCGATACCGCAAATAGCAGCAGTTTTAGCCAATTTCGTTTTATGGCGGTATTCAGGCAGATAATAAGCTCATAAAAGACGTTGTGTTTGATAATCATTCCTGCTGTCGCAAAAATCCACAGCAGCGCCGTTCCCCAAATAGCTCTGTCTCGGAGCTTAAGATACGCCCACAAACCGATAAGTATCATAAGAACGGCAAAATTCTCGAATTGGCCGTGGTATCCGGTCGTAAGAAATGATATCGGATTGAGATAAAATAATGCCGCTGTTCTCGTTGCCGGCAGCCCTTCATTTTTGGCAATCAGCAGCAGAAATGCCAGGCTCATCGTATCGACCAAGCACCCGAAAAATCTTACCATAAATCCAAACGTAACTGCCGAAAAATGAATAAGCTGTATCCATTTCAGCCACCCTAATACCATAAGCCATACCGGCGTATAATTATAATTTTTCGTCATTGCATAAATATTATCTCCTGACAAAGCGGCGTTAGCCGCCGTATTAAAAAATATCATATCGAAATTACCGGGGAACGTTGCCGTAATTACCACCCTGATTAGCAAACCGTTCAGAATTATCAGAATTAGTATCAGGATGGTTTTTCGACTTGATGCAGGTATCTCCGCTGCAGTTGAGGCTTGCATAAAAATCACACCTATACTGATAAGAGATGTCAGCACCACCGTAAAACCCCCGAATATCACCAGTGCCAGCTTCATAACAAAGTAATCGCTTTCTTTTTCGGGCGACTCTGAACCATAGGGGCAACGGATGAGCCCCTCTGCAGCCCATAAATTGATTTGTTCCCGATAGTGCTTGCCCAGCTTGTCACCTGTCTTGGTTTCTATAAGACGCTCAATAGGCTGGGCCAGCTTGCTGTCATATTCGCCCGTCATTAGCGACTTCCCCGCCGTGCAGTACACACCCAAAAATACGCCCAGAATTACCAGCAAAATAATTGTGCTGTTTGTTTTAATCATTAATTCAAACCTTTTACAAAATATTTTGCCCTGTTTCCCTGCTTCGTTTCATTTCGAGAGCAAACCAGTATATTACACTCAGCCAGACAACGTTCCATGCCAGCAGATGGAAGCCAGGTATGAATACATTATCTTGATTGCCAAGCAAAAATAGAGACGCTGCCAAAGAATAAAGTGAAAATTCCCTCGACGGGCGTATAGCACCTAATGCAATCGGCAGAACAAAATACTGGACACCTATGCCTGTAGTAAATGCAAGAAAGAACAATATTCCCATCAGGCAGTTGTGGATTATGTCCTTATCCTTAAAAAACAACCCGAACGCAAACACTGCCGTGATAAATACATATTTTATAGGAGGAAAATTGAATAAAGACCTTATTCCATACCAAATTGCATAGTGCTCCGAAGAATACTTAAATACGTTGTTTATTATTCCCTCTTTGCCTGTGCTCCAGTAAGGTATGAATGTTGCCAGAAAAATGCACACCGATACCGCAAACAGCAGCAGTTTTAGCCAATATCGCTTTATGGCGGTATTCAGGCAGATGATAAGCTCATAAAAGATGTTGTGCTTGACAATCATCCCCGCTGTCGCAAAAATCCACAGCAGCGCCGTCCCTAAAACAGCCTTGTCGCGAAAGTTAAGATATGCCCACAAGCCGATAAGTATCATAAGAACTGCAAAATTTTCAAATTGACCGTGGTATCCGGTTATAAGAAATGATACCGGATTGAGATAAAATAGTGCCGCTGTTCTCGTCGCCAGCAGCCCTTCATTTTTGGCAATCAGCAGCAAAAACGCCAGGCTCACCGTGTCAACCACACACCCAAAAAACCTTACCATAAATCCAAACGTAACTACCGGAAACTGAAGCTGGATTTTCTTCAGACCCGCCAGAACCAAAGACCACATCGGTGAGTAATTGTAGTGATTTGTTGCCGTATAAATATTATCTCCCGCCAGAACATTATTAGCTGTTACTGTGAACCAGCTCATATCGCAGTTTCCGTAGAATGTTGCTGCCATTATCAATCTTATGAAAAAACCATTCAGGATTATCAAAGTCAGTATCAGAACCATCTTCCGTTTGGATAGTTGCTCCTCACCTGTTTTTGTACCTTCTATAAAAATCAAACCCACACTGACGAACGACATCAGCATCACCGCAAAACCCCCGAATATCACCCGTGCCATCATCATATTCAGATAATCTCTATCATCGCTGCAGCGGAGGAGTCCCTGCCTGACCCATAAATCTAATTGTTCCAGGTAGTGCTTGCCCAGCTTTTCGCCTATATTGGTCTTTATTAGTTTCTCTATGGGCTGGGCCAGCTTGCTGTCATATTCGCCAGTCATCAGCGATTTGCCCACAGTGCAGTACAGGCACAAAAACACGCCCATAATTATTAACAGTATAATAGTGCTGTTTGTCTTAATCATTAATTCAAACCTTTTGCAAAATATTCTGTTCTGTCTCCCTGCTTCGTTTTATTTCGAGGACAAACCAGTACATTGCGCTCAGCCAGACAACGTTCCATCCCAGCAGGTGAAAGCCCGGCGCGTACACGTTATCTATATCTCCGAGTAAAAACAGGGTTGTTGCCAGCGAATACACCAGAAACCCTTTTGATGGACGCAGCACCCCAAGCGCAATAGGCAGCACAAAATACTGAATTGCAATGCCGGTGGTAAACACCATAAAGAAAAGCATCCCCAGCAGGCAATTGCGGATTATATCTTTGCTTTTCAGAAACAGCCCAAATGCAAACAATCCTGCAATGAACAAATACTTTATAGGAGAAAACTCGAACAGAGTAATTATCCCGTAATTTCTCTGACTACCTGAAGAGTACAAAAGCACGTTATTTATTATTCCTTCTTTGCCCCCACTCCAGTATGGTATGAATGTTGCCAGAAAAATGCACACTGATACCGCAAAAAGCAGCAGTTTTACCCTGTATCGTTTTATAGCGGTATTTAGACATATTATAAGCTCATAAAAAACATTGTGTTTGACAATCATCCCCGCTGTCGCAAAAACCCATAGTAGCGCCGTCCCCCAGAACCCCGATAAATCGGGGTCGCGAAGTTTAAGATACACCCACAGACCGATGAGTATCATAAGAACTGCAAAATTTTCAAACTGGCCCTGGTATCCGGTTATGAGAAACGACACCGGATTGAGATAAAATAGTGCCGTTGTTTTTGTTATGGATAACCCTTCGTTTCTGGCAATCAGCAGCAAAAACGCCAGGCTCACCGTGTCAACCACACACCCAAAAAACCTTACCAGGAATTCAAACGTAACTGCCGGAAAATGAATTTGTATCCATTTCAGCCCGCCTAATACCATAAGCCATACCGGCGTATAATTATAATTTTTTGTCATTGCATAAATATTATCACCGGCCAAAGCGGCGTCGGAAGCCGCCTTAAAAAATATCATATCGAAATTACCGGGGAACGTTGCCGCCATTACCAGCCTGATTAGGAGGCCGTTCAGAATTATCAGGGTCAATGTCAGGACGGTCTTTCGTTTGGATACAAGCAACTCCGCCGTTCTTGAGCCTTCTATAAAAATCACCCCTATACTGATAAGTGACGCCAGCACTACCGTGAAACCCCCGAATATTACCTGCGCCAACATCATAACCAGATAAGCCTTCTCTTTTTCAGGCGGCATTGAACCATCGCGGTAGCGGATGAGTCCATCCTTGGCCCATAAATTGATTTGTTCCAAATAGTGCTTGCCCAATTTTTCGCCTATCTTGGTTTTTATTAGTTTCTCTATAGGCCGAACCAGTTTGCTGTCATATTCGCCGGTCATCAGCGATTTCCCCGCCGTGCAGTACACACCCAAAAATACGCCCAGAATTATCAGCAGAATGATTGTGCCGTTTGTTCTTGTCATTGGCCGCATCCGCAATTTCTTTTACGCTTTTACAATTGTCTTATTAAAATCGACAATCGGCAATCGAAAATCGACAATTTTTTCTATCCCCCATCTCCTAACGCCATTTTTGCTATTCGCCTGCCTTCACGGACGGCATAATTTGTACCCCGGTCTTCCGGATATACCTGCGCCATTGTTGCAATATAAAATCCCTTTATCGGCGTGTGGTTCGGCGGCATTATCCGGCTGTAATCGCAGCTTATAATCGGCTGGGCATAAGGGGCTTTCCACAAATGGTAATGCTGAACCTGCGAACGGTCAAATCCTGCAAACATCTTTTCAATATATGGCATCGCAGAATCAAATATCTGCTGCGCCGTCATCTGGTACATTCGGTCAGTCTCGCTTAAATATTTCGACAGATATATAATATGCCTTCCGCCGCAACTTTCCACAGGCTGAAAATTCGTATGCTCAATTATACCAACAAAAGGAAATTCCGGGTCGCCTATATTTAACCAGTAAAAATCGGAAAGCCTGCGGGATAATTCGAGAACTAAGCACAAATTACCTGCATACCTGATTTTTCGCAGTTCCCCGGCATATCCGCTGCCTGTATGCGACTCCATCAAATCCGCAATGACCGGCAGTGCAGGCGTCGCAATTACCGCCTGGGCATCGATATGTTCTGTCGGCGTTTGGACCGCCTCTACCCGCCCGTTGCGAACGGTTATCCCCTCGGCTTTGCTGCCGGTCTTAATCACCCCACCCGCTGACCGGATTTTGTCCGCAATTGTCTGTGCCAGACTTGCAAAACCTCCCTCATAGTAAAACAATTCCTCACTGCCCCATCTCCCTCGGCTTCCGCCGCGCAGTTTCAGCTTGTTCCAGAACCACACCGCCGATATTTCAGATGCGTATGGTCCAAATTTGCCGCGCAGAAGCGGCTCCCAGACCGTCCGGTAAACCGCCTCCCCGCATAGCCCCTTAAGCCATCGCTCAGCCGTAATCGATTCAAGCTGCTTCCAGTCTTTTACTTGTTTCACCTTGAAAACAAGCGTCCCCAGCCTGATTCGGTCCGAAATCCCCAGCGGCTCAAATCGCAGAACATCTAACGGCGTCGATAATTTGTAGAATTTGTTATTAAGATAAATTCCGGTTTTTGTTTTGCCTGATACTAATTGCTCGCCGCAGCCGAGTTCCTCAATCAGTTCCATTACATACCGGTCACTGCTGAACCAGTGCTGGTAGAATTTTCCGATACGCTTGCCGTTTATTTCGAAACCGCTCGCCAACCCTCCCAGCTCATTGTTTTTTTCAAGCACGACTACCGGCATCCCCTCCTTGCTGATTTCATAAACCGCCGCCAGCCCTGCAAACCCTCCTCCAATCACAACTATCGGCTTTCTGCTATCCAAATTCTCCATCCATCCTTTATTTTTTCACAAACATACTTCCCGGCAGTTGCTTCACAAGCCCTTTAAGCTGAAGCGATATTAGATTTGCATTGATATTGCCCGCCGACAAATCCGTCTCCGCTATTATCTGCTCTATGTGCAGGGGTTCTTTGTCTAAGCAGTCATAAATTATTCTCTCCGGCTCGGCGAGGTTCAATTGATGTGCATCAAACAGCGGCGCCTCTATTTTTTCAGATGTTTTTGTCGCTGTCATACTCACATAACCCTGCAGTTGCTCGCCGATGTAGCCGAGTGCCTCCATTATATCCTCAACGGACTCTACTAACTTGGCTCCCTGCTTTATCAGTTGATGCGACCCTCTGCTCAGCGGCGAATCGATTTTTCCCGGCACCGCCATCACTTCCCGGTTATTCTCCAGAGCAGACTTTGCCGTAATCAGCGCCCCCGAATTCAGGTCTGCCTCGATGACAATAGTGCCAAGCGACAGTCCCGCTATTATCCTGTTGCGGGGCGGAAAATTCTCCGACAGAGGCTCATATCGCAGCGGCAGTTCGCTGATACAGGCGCCTGACTCACATATCTGCTCGAACAGTTTCTTGTTTTCCGGCGGAAAGATGTTTGCCAGCCCGCAGCCCTGCACTGCGATTGTCCGCCCGCCCCCCGACAGCGCACCCTGATGGGCCGCTGTGTCTATCCCGCGGGCCATCCCGGAGCAAATGGTGAATCCTGCCGACGAAAGCAGATGTGCAAATCTCGATGCCTGCTCCTGCCCGTATAAACTGCATCGCCGGCTGCCCACTATCGCTATACATAAATTATCATCGCGCATCAGACTGCCTTTGATGTAAAGCACCGGCGGCGGGTCATAAATACGTTTCAAAGCGGCAGGATAACGCTCATCGGCAAGGTTTATTATCCAGACGCCGAGCTTTTCAGCCAATTCCAGCTCAGCCGACGGGTCGAATTTACTGCGGGTTGAAGCGATATGCTCTGCGGTCTTGAACCCGATGCCGTCAATCTTCGCCATCTCGCCTGCGGAAGAGCCTAACGCACCGTCTATCGTGCCGAAATGTTTCAAAAGCTTGGCGAATGTCACCGGCCCGACACTCTCGGCGTTCCTCAACCGCAGCCACTTGTCAATATCAGCAGAATTTGGCGGAGTATGCGGCATTTTAACTGCTTAAAAATAAACAAACTGGTTCGCTGATAGTTTAGCCTGCTGCCATTAGCGGTCAACGAAAAATTTTGCTGCGCCGGGATGAAAAGGAACAAAATCTTATTACTTGTCAGAAATCTTTTGAGATAATTATACAATTTTAAGTTCTTGACCCGCCGTCTTGTTTCGTTTTTAATAGTGTGTTTGGTAAGGCACAAAATTACGAATTTTGAAAGGTGAGATGAAAAATGAAAGTAAGCAGAAAAGCCCTGTCGGTGCCGCCGTCAGCGACTATTGCGGTTGATGCGAGGGCCAAAGAGTTAAAGGCGCAGGGCGTTGACATAGTCGGTTTTGGTGCGGGCGAGCCGGATTTTGATACGCCCGCCTATATTAAGGATGCCGCCATAAATGCGATGAAATCGGGCAAGACGAAATATACCCCCACGCAGGGCATAATCGAGTTGAGAAAAGCTATCGCCGACAAACTCCTGAAAGAAAACGGCCTGAAATACGCCCCTGACCAAATCATCGTCAACATCGGCGCCAAGCATTCGATTTACGAAACGATGCAGGCGGTGCTTGAACCCGGCGATGAGGTGATTTTGCCGGCGCCTTACTGGGTAACTTATCCTGAGACGATAAAATTAGCAGACGCAAAGGCCAAAATCGTCCAGACCGACCGGGAGAACAGTTATAAGATTACGCCCAAACAGCTAAAAAAGGCCGTTACCAAAAAAACCGCTATGTTTGTGCTCAACTCGCCGAACAATCCCGGCGGCTTTACCTATACGCCCGAAGAACTCGCCGCCCTGGCGGATGTGCTTAAAGGAACGGATGTCATTGTCCTTTCGGATGAAATTTATGAGAAACTTGTTTACGGCGATACCAAATTTGTCAGTTTCGCCGCATTGAGCGAAGACGCCTATAACCGGACGCTCACCGTCAACGGCTTCAGCAAGGCTTTTTCGATGACCGGCTGGCGGCTGGGTTACACCGCCGGGCCAAAGGATGTAATAAAAGCGATGGAACAATTGCAATCCCATATGACACAAAACCCTGTGGCCTTTGTTCAATATGCGGGTATTGCCGCACTTGCCGACCCCGAAGGCAGCGTCGAGAAGATGAGAGTCGAGTTTGAGCGTCGTGGCAAATATATGGCCGACAGGCTGAATAATATCAGGGGCGTGATATGTCCCCAACCTACGGGCGCTTTTTATTGTTTCCCCGATGTTTCGAGTCACTATGGGCGAACCATCAGCGGCGAGAAAATCACCGGCAGTATGGATTTTGCCAAGGCGCTTCTTGAGAAAGCCAACGTCGCTTTGGTGCCGGGACTGCCTTTCGGCTGCGACAACAATATCAGGCTGAGTTTCGCCACCTCGCTCGAACAAATTACCAAAGGGCTGGATAGACTGGAGAAATGGCTCAGTCAATAAACGGCCTAAAACGAAGTGCATTGTCAGGCTGGCCTATGATTTTGGGGGCTCTGGCAATGCTTATTTTTGCCCTGCACGCCTGCACGCGTATGGTTGCTGCCGGCGACACCTGGGTTGCGCTTGCCTCCGGACGGCACTTTATCAATCACGGCGTCAGCACCTTTGAGCCGTTCAGTGCAAATTCACACAAGCCCGGCCCGACTCCGCAGGAAGTAAAAACCTGGCCCGCCTGGGCGCAGTGGATTACCGATAAGGTCGGCCTCGAAACAGTCAGATATTGGCACCCCACAGGCTGGGTCAACCAGAACTGGCTCACTCACGTCATCTTTTACTGGCTGACTACCTTATCGCCTTTTGCCGATGCCGATTCTTTTTCGTTTAATACCCTTGTTTACTGGAAGGTTGCTATTTACATCTTTGCAGTCGTATGCGTTTACTATACAGGCGTTGTTTTGGGTATTAACCCTGCTCTTTCAGCGGTCTTCGCCTGTTTTTCGATGTTTATAGGCCGCACGTTTCTCGACATTCGTCCTGCCGGCTTTTCAAACCTGCTGGTGGCCGTATTTTTACTTGTGCTCGCGCTTGCAACGTATCGGCATATATTTTTCATCTGGTTGATTGTCCCCCTGGCGGTTTTCTGGTGCAACGTTCACGGCGGATATATTTATTTGTTCATAATGCTTGTGCCGTTTATATTTATCCATTTCGTTACTAATTTTTTCCCAAAAAAGTTTGTTTCGGTAGGGCGTAAGGGGTTGTTGCACAGTATTGCCGCCGGCTTTATTACCTTCCTTGCGGTTATAATATTTAACCCATTCCATTTGACGAACCTCACTCACACTTTTGTCATCAGTATCAGCAAGCACGCCGAGTTATGGCGCACCGTATATGAATGGCATCCTGCCTTCGAGTGGGACAATCCCATCGGCGACGAGATACCTTTTCTGATAATGTATATCATCGCCTGGGCGGCTTTACTGATTTGGGCAGGAGCCCTGATAAAAATTTCCCGCTCTATAAGAGCTTATACTCATAAGCGCAAGGGTGATACTTCCGAAGATTATCAACCGCCCAAAATTGATTTGGCGCTGATGGTCATAGCCTCACTTACGATTTATATGGCCATTTGTTCCCGCAGGTTTATACCAATAGGGGCTGTTGCCGCCTGCCCGGTTATAGCGATGCTTATCGACCAGGCTGTTCGTGCAATTTCGGCAGCGTATAATTTACATAAACAAAATCGGCTGACGGTTTCGCCGATGCCGCAAAAGGTGCAATTATCCTTTATTATTGCCGCTTTTATTGCCGTTTCAACTCTTGGCATCTGGTGGGGAATCGAATTTAAGCGTATTTATCTTGACCCCTGGCCTCTGCACCAGCAATTCACTTCTGTTTTTATGCGTATGAGCGCCTCCTACATCAAGCCGTTTTATGCCTGCCGGTTTATAAAAGACAACAAACTCAGCGGCAAAATGTTTAACTACTGGACCGAGGGAGGCTTTATCGCCTGGGGACAGGAGCCGGACCCCAACACCGGCAAAACGCCGTTGAAGTTGTTTATGGACGGCAGGGCCCAGGCCGCTTACGAGCCTAATGTTTATATGACCTGGTCGGATATTATGGCCGGTGGCCCTACCGCCTTAAATGCTCTTGCAAGGGGACGAGCCTTGACCAATGATGATTATGTCAAAATCGGACGATGGGTGGATGCACGCCTGAAAGCCTCTAACATCTGGGTCGTCCTGATGCCGGCGGATAAATTCAGTGAGTCTTTCGTAAAAGGACTTGACAGAAGCCCCGATTGGACGCCGGTTTATTTCGATGACTGGCAGAAACTGTTCGTCGATATGACAACCGAACAGGGTAAAAAACTTTTTGACGGCATAATAAAGGGACAAACCGTCTACCCTGACAAATCTTTTGAAAATCTTGCCAAAGCTCATATCGTACGTTTATATGGAGAGAGTAAGGACTCGAAAAAAACAGGGTTTGAGTTTGCTGTTGAATCTTTCAGGTTATGCCCTTCACAATCCGCCATAAATGAAATAATATCTTATGCAGAGTTTCCCGGACTGCATTCCGCCGTTACTGAATTTTGCAAAAATTATATAGACGACCTTGAAAAAAATAAAAATCTTTACGCTCAAAAAGACGGGTTTCTCCAGAGAGTTTGGATTGGACAAAAAGCGGTCAATTATTTAAGTACAGCCGCTGGGGAAACCAAAGACATTAAACTTGCACAGCTTTGCCTTGCGAAATATAAAGAGTATGATAATGACCAGGACATTCTGAAAACTTGGCTAAGCTGGTAACCTTTATTTTTACGTTTGGATGGGTTTGAAAAATGATTGTGTCGCTGGAAGATGGCAAAAACAGGGCGCTGGCAGGCTGGCCTATGATTCTGGGCTGGCTCGCTATGCTCATCTTCGCTCTCCACGCCTGTACTCATATGGTCGCTGCAGGCGACACCTGGGTCGCGCTGGCCTCCGGCAGGCACTTCATCAATCACGGCGTCAGCACCGTCGAGCCTTTCAGCGCAAACTCGCACAGGCCGGGACCGACGCCGGAAGAAGTAAAAACCTGGCCCGACTGGGCGCAGTGGATTACCGACAAGGTCGGCCTCGAAACAGTCAGATATTGGCACCCCACAGGCTGGGTCAACCAGAACTGGCTCACTCACGTCATTTTTTACTGGCTGACAGCCCTCTCTCCTTTTGCGGACGCCAAGTCTCTTTCGTTTAATACCCTTGTCTATTGGAAAGTTGCCCTTTACGTCCTTTCTGTTATTTGTGTTTACTATACGGGCGTTCTGCTGGGTGTTAACCCTGCTCTTTCAGCGGTCTTCGCCTGCTTTTCGATGTTTGTGGCGAGGTCTTTTCTCGATATTCGCCCCCAGGGATTCTCAAATCTTCTGGTAGCCGTCTTTTTACTCGTCCTTGTCCTTGCCACTTATCGAAACATGCTTTACATCTGGCTCATTGTCCCCCTGGCGGTCTTCTGGTGCAATGTTCACGGCGGGTATATCTATTTGTTCATAATGCTTGTGCCGTTTATATTTATTCACTTCGTCACTAATTTTCTCCCAAAAAGGTTTGTTTCGGTAGGTCGTAAGGGCTTGCTGCACAGTATTGCCGCTACCATCACCGCCTTTTTTGCCGTTATAATATTTAACCCGTTTCATTTGACGAACCTCACTCACACCTTTGTCATCAGTGTCAGCAAGCACGCCGAGTTATGGCGAACCGTTAATGAGTGGCACCCCGCCTTCGAATGGGACAATCCTGTCGGCGATGAAATACCCTTCCTGATAATGTATATCATTGCCTGGGTGGCGTTTTTGATTTGGATGTTTGGTTTGCCGGCGTCCTCTCGTTTCGTCAACCGCCGCCTCTCTAAACGAAAGGCAAATGCCCCCGATGAGTATCAACGGCCTAAAGTTGACTTGGCGCTGATGGTCATAGCCTCCCTTACGATTTATATGGCCATTCGTTCCCGCAGGTTCATACCGATAGGGGCCGTTGCCGCCTGCCCGCTTATAGCGATGCTTATTGACCAGGCCGTCCGTGCGATTTCAGCAGCCTATAATTTTCACAAATATAATCGGCTCGCTGTCCCCTCGATGCCGCGTAAGCCGCAAATCTTTTTTGCCCTCGCCGGAGTCGCGGCCGTTTTGACGTTTGGCATCTGGTGGGGACTTAAATTTAAGCATATTTATCTTGACCCCTGGCCCACCGACCCGAAACTCACCTCCGTTTTTATGCGAATGAGCGCATCGGACGCCAAACCGTTTTACGCCTGTCAGTTCATAAGGGAAAACAAGCTGAACGGCAAAATGTTTAACTACTGGACCGAGGGCGGCTTTATCGCCTGGGGTCAGGACCCGGACCCCAACACCGGCGAAACGCCCCTGAAGCTGTTTATGGATGGCCGGGCCCAGGCCGCCTACGAGCCGGACGTCTATCTGACCTGGTCGAATATTATGGCAGGAGGCCCCGTCGTCAAGAACGCCCTCGCAAGGGGACATAGCCTGACCACAAAAGATTATGTCGAAATCGGCAAATGGATAGACAAGGAGCTGAAAAAACGGGATGTCTGGGTCGCCTTAATGCCCTCAGGCCAGTTCACCTCGCCTTTTGTAAGAGCCCTTGAGCTGAGTCGAGACTGGAAGTCCGTATTTTTCGAAGATAAGCAGAAATTATTTGTCGATATGAACAGTCCCCAGGGCAGCAGGCTTTTTCAGGACATACTTACCGGCAAAACGGTTTTCCCGGACAAATCTTATAACAACCTTATGAAAGGCCGCGTTTTGATTGTGGCCGGCAAAGATGCTGCCGCCAGGCAAAAAGGGCTTGCTCTTCTTATTGAGGCCGTCAATCTGAACCCTTCGCAGTCCCCGATGAAAGAGATAACCGAAGCCGCAGGATTTTCTGAGCTCGAACCTCTTGTCAATGATTTCTGTAAAAATTATACGGACGACTTTATAAAAAATAAAAACCTGTATGCCGCACAGGACGGCTATCTCTTCAGGCTTTGGAGCGCCCTGATAGCGGTCGATTACCTGCGGAATGTGGCCGAAAAACAAAAAAAACCAGAGCTTGCGAAATTTTACTCCGAAAAGAGAATGGAATATTTCAAGGAACAAAAACCATTGGTCGATGAAAAAAGGTGGTGATATATGGCAGAAAATCAAATCCAGTCTGACAAAACAGATTCAACGCAGCAGACCCCGGTTTCCATAAGCGTCTTTTTCCCCTGCTATAATGAGCAGGATAACGTGGCCCTCACTACCGAGCAGGCTGTCAGCGTCCTCGAAAAACTCAACGCCGACTATGAGGTCATTATCGTTAATGACGGCAGCAAAGACAACACCGCAAAAATCGCCGATAACATCGCCCGCAGCAACAGCAGGGTAAAAGTCGTCCATCATCCCACCAACCTCGGTTATGGTGCTGCTCTGCGTTCGGGCTTCAAGGCCGCCGCGAAAGAGCTGGTCTTTTACACAGACGGTGATGGCCAGTTTAATATGAATGAGATGCCGCCGCTGCTGCCCCTGATAAACCAGTACGATATTGTCAGTTGCTACCGCCTCAACCGTCAGGACAACCTGGTAAGAAAAATAAACGCCTGGTGCTGGACAAAACTGGTTTGCTTTATGTTCGGTATGAAAATTCGCGACATCGACTGTGCCTTCAAATTATACAAACGGGAAATCTTCGACAACATCGAGATGAAAAGTTCCGGCGCCCTGATTGACACCGAGATTTTGGCTCGCGCCCTTCGCAAAGGCTATACCATCACCCAGAAGGGCGTGCATCACTATTCGCGAACTGCCGGCTCACAAACCGGCGCAAAATTCACCGTGATTCTCAGGGCGTTCAAAGAGTTATTCAAACTTTACCGCCAAATCCAGAGCGGAAATTGATTGACGACCCGGCCGCGATGTATAATATGCGCCGTTGGATATGGTCGAAGAAAAAGTCAATTTGTTCATTTATGGCTCGTTGCGAGACCCGCAAATCTTCAAATCGGTCAGCGGCTTCGGTTTCACGCAAAACCCCTCCCTCGTCGACGACAAGACCCTCCTGGCTGCACCGGCTTTGCTCCCTAACTATCACAAGGTTAGTCCCGACAACGTCTATTTTTACGCCGTGCCGGACCTTTATTCGCGCATAGAAGGTCTTGTGATTTATGATGTCCCCGTTTCCGTAATGGCCGAAATCGATAAATACGAGGGCAAACGCTACGACAGGGAGGCCGTGCACGTCAACACCGCACGCGGACTCATCGAGACCCAGGCCTACCTCACAAGCCACGAGACGATGAAAAAGCATTTCGGCGACAGGTTTCACGTCAATCTCATCCACGAGCTTTGGCTGCGCAAGCGTATCGAATCTTTTCTCAGAAAGCGCACCCGTCCCGGCGAGCAGACCCCCGAAGCTGAGCTCGAACGCCGCGCAGACCGCGAGCTGCTCGCAACCACCGAGCGCGACCTGGTCATAAGTCACTATCGTGCCGACGCCATAAGCGATTACTACATCGAACACGAGCTGAACCGCCCTCGACCGGGCATAAAACACCTCTACAACGACCCGCAGGTCAGGCCCTTCATCAATAACTATCTCGCCCTGATTGTCAGGCAGGTCCTGCTCAATCAGCTCGATGAAAAATTCCAGTCCCAGTATCGCTTCGAGCTTGAGCATATACGCACTTCGGAAAGGTACTTCAAAAGGTCGGTCAGCCTGCTGGCGTCCCTGCAAATGGTGAATTCCAACAATGCCGCCGTTGACCTGATGACAAGGCGCTGCCTCAAAACAATGCCTTACGAAAAACACGACCTTTTCGATTACGTCAAATACGCCGTTCACGCCGCCGACAGCATCTTCGATACCCGCCTCGCAAGGGCCAATCTCGAACGAATTCGTTCCAATTTCGACCCCGGCCTTACCCCCCTCGGCGTCGAGATTGAGTTAAGCAATCTCGGCCCCTATACCATAAAACCCCCGGCAGACGTCCCCCCGCAGACCGACCCTGTATATGACGGCTTCAGGTATTTTTATGATTTTAACCTCGATGTCCTCACCTGGAAGCTCGGCGGATATATCGACGACAACAGCGGCGCTACCGACCGCACCCGAAGAGTAGGCTTTCTCGAATTTGCGCCCGGCAGACTAAGCATCACCGGCGAATTGTCCCGGCCCGCAACAGCCGTCCCCTGGCTCCTCAGCCAGTTGATAAATGAAATCGTTGCCTTCTACAACATCCGTCCCCACAGTATGCACCTTTCTCTTCAGCTCAGAAAAAACCAGGTAGGCAGTCAGCAGATTCTGCCGCTCGATTTTGTAAAGTGCCTGCTCGTTCTCGGCGGGGGGGTCGAGCAAAAAAACGACGGAAAATTATGGATTTCAAGAATGGGCAGCGATGAAATGATTCGGCGGGAATACGGCGAAGAGCTGGTCTTCGCACAGACCAGCAAGCGCCGCTGGTTTATCGGCGAGGACGAGGTCGCCGCAAAGCCGCCTGTTCAGACAACCGCCTCCGTCCAGCAGTATAAATTTATTCGCCTCCACAGGCGTGCCAATTATGAGCCTTTAATCCTCTGCCTAAAAGGCCTCCAGTTGGCCTATAACCCTGCCGATTATCTGACAGCTAAGCAGTTGAAAAGAAGCAGCAGGTTAAGAAGGGAATATGATGAGCTTAAGAAATGGTCTTTTGACCCTGCCCCGATTAGTTCGGACACGATAAGTAAATTCTTAAAAACCATCCAGGATGGCCTGATGAACGAAAGGCATCACAGCCCCGCCCACGAGCTGCATTATATCGACTGGGCCCTCCGTGCCATCGATATGCACCTCCACGACTTCAACAAACAACTCACAAAATGAGTCCTTCTGGCGTTTTTTGGTTAGCCCGGCAGGCAGCTTTTGATAGCTTCTTCCAAAACTTTCAAAGCGGCATTGACCGCCTTCTGAATCGCCACCTTTTCTTCTAATTTACAAACCTCCAGAGCAGCTTCCAGCACCAGTCGTTCGTCTTCGAGTTGTGATTTTAATTCTTCATCGTCAATCTCGCCTGCCAATCGCACCCTTGCAATTTCCGCCAGCGCATCCCTCTCTTCCTCAATCGCTTTTTTAACGCAACCCCTGACCTTGGGCCATTCCTCGACAAAAACCGCTTTAATCGCTTCTGCCATTTCCTTGAGTGTTTCATCAATATTGAAACTCATTTAAAAATCCTCCCGAAAGTAAAGCATTCGTTATTGCCCAATTTCCTTACCGGTCTTCTCAACGTTACAATCTTCATCTTTTATCTTTTCTGCTTCAGCCGCCGCAGTAAACAGTCTGACGAACTTCTGCCTGTCAAGTTTGGCCATCCCGTTTGAATAAACATCTTTTTCCTTATGGTTTTGCTTGTACTTGACCCAGAAATTAAGAATCGTTTCTGAAATTCTTGTCGATTCTTCGTTTAGCGGCCTGGCCTTGTTGCGCATTACCAGCGACCGGATATCCGTTTCTATATTTACATACTGTTCGGCATATTTCGAGTATTTCCTGTCTGCTTCCGCTGTCTCAAGCAAATTGCCGTAAAACCTGTCCACCTCCTTCGAGACCTTAAAGATTTCCTCCAGCGTATTTGAATCATAGTCGGCGACAAGCTTTATGGCACACCCGCCTGCCGACAGCAAAAAGCATATAGCAAGCAAATGCAATAAACTTTTTCGTCTCACTGCTTTACTGAACATAAAAAAATCTCCTTTCAATCTTGATTTATGTCTCCTGCGGAACGGTCGTCTGTTTTTTTTCTCCTGCCCCGCTAAAGAATACGGCATAGCAGGGAAACCCGGCTGTCGGACCAGATGTCCTCAGGACTGATAAACCCTTTCATATTATATTTGAAATCGATGCCCCCCTTGCGAAAACATTCGTACACCAGCTCGGAGCAGATATACTTTCTGTCCTCTACCACCCTGCCCTCGCCTAATGCGATTCTCGCCACGATTGCTGCAATCTCGGCGTTATCGTATGGCTGCGTTAATTCGTCTGTGCCGAATTTAGCGATATCGCTTACAACTTTATTATTTACTCCGTCACAGCGGGCAAGAACTATCATCCCATTATAGGGTTTTCCATTCTCATAGTCACTCAGGTATTTGGATAGTGGTGCAAACCGCACTCCCATATCTTCGACGCTTTCCAGCAGCAGAACTCGGTCAATACTGTCTACCCTGAACACAATTCCCACGTGACTCCACGGCGAGCCGGTAAGCTTTTGGATTGCCCGCGATACTAAATATTCGCCGGAAGTAAAAATCAGGTCGCCGGATTGGATTTTTTTGCGAGCTTCATTGTATTCGGTAATTTCAAGTGCCTTGATTTCTTCCCGTTTACGCGGCTTTTCCGGTGCATTTGTTTTTGCCATAACATCCCCTTTCTTTGTAAATTTTGCTGTTATGAGTTATATGTTTTTAGGGTAACATCCCCAAAATATTTCTCCACACACTCACCTATGGCCGGGCTTACCCCGCCGGCTTCCTATTCTAATCGCTTTCCTTTTTAATTGAAAATAAAAATTTGCTGATTTTCTGAATTTTTTGTTCTTGATTCTGTCTCGATTTGTGTCTTTCGCTCTTATGCTCTTTTTTGTCCCCTGTTTTCCTGTTTCCTTCAATCGACGTTCGATAATTTTGCCTATCCGCTACCCGCTATACGCTATCCGCTCTACGCTTTACGCACCCCGTACCACCCGTTTAGCCTCGGCACCTGTGGCCGAGGCCGTTAAATCCTTTTTGATTTACCCCGCTTACTTTGCCCTAAACCCAACGTGGTTTAGGGCGATTATGTAAATAAAAATGTTGTATCCTTTCGTCATTTGACGATATAATACATAATACCGTTTTAAAACCGGTATGCGGCCCGCCACAAAGAAGGCGGGTAAACTTTTGAAGTTCGGTAGGATGGGCAACTGTGTTGCCTATGCGGATATGAGAGAAACACCCTGTGTTTCTCGTTTTATAGTGAACTATATAGGGTTCACCATCATAAACCCTGTACCATATTGGTGCAGGGAAATCCTACGCTGTTTATGGTACAGACTGGATAATCATTGTTAGGCACAATAATGAATTGGAGCAGTAATGAATAAGGTTGCGAAAGTCACTGTCTTCTTTTGGGTAATGAAGATATGTGCAACCACTCTCGGCGAAACAGCCGGAGACCTCCTTTCAATGACGATGAAAGTCGGTTACGCCGTTAGTTCTGCCATACTTATCAGCCTGTTCCTGATTTCTGCTGTTGCTCAGCTTAAGTCGACCCGCTTTCATCCTGTGCTTTATTGGACGGTAATCCTTATGACAAGTACGGCTGGCACAACGATGTCAGATTTTATGGATAGAACCCTGGGGCTTGGTTACACGAAAGGCTCACTAATCTTGATTGGCTGTTTGCTGGTGGTGCTGGCGGCCTGGCGTTTCAGCGAAAAAACATTGTCCGTTAGCAACATCCGAACAACCAAAGCGGAGCTTTTTTATTGGACGGCCATATTGTTTTCTAACACATTAGGTACAGCATTGGGAGATTTCCTGGCCGACAACTCCGGCCTGGGGTTTTCGGGAGGAGCCGCTCTCATTGGGGGATTGCTCATTTTGGTTGTTTTTGCTACCTACTACACTCGACTCAACCGTGTTATGTTGTTCTGGATTGCTTTTGTCTTGACGCGTCCGTTCGGTGCAACCTTCGGGGACCTGCTTACAAAGCCCGTCGCAAAGGGCGGACTCAATTTCGGCACTATTGGGTCTTCCTTCATCCTTGTTTTCTTGCTTGCAGCATTCGTCATTTATACAAACACGATAGAGAACCGCGTGTTGAGTCCGGAGTTAAGCGAGTGAAAGCTGTGCCTGACAATGCGCTGCACCCGACGTTACCCCGCCAGAAAAACGCGAGGCAGGCGTGAATAAATACAAATATCTACGGAATAAAAAAATAAACGTCCACTATTTATTCTTAAAATAGGTAACGTGGGGCTGTTGAAAAAGTAACGGCAATGTCTATAGTTCGGCTAACTGGCAAAGTATTCTTGTGCCGTTTGTTGAACGTTATAGAGGCTTTACTGAATCCCTGAGTTCAGGATCAAGTTTGATAGTCGACTGCTTCGCCAACACCCGGCTCCGGCGTCGGAGTTGGGTTCTGTGGCTGCATCTGCTGTTGCTGCTGCTTTGCGAGTTTTCGGACTGCCTGCTGATCGCCGCGTGCGGCTTCCATCCTCGTGGTCGCAGCGGTTTCGGTGGCCTCTTGTATGGCTGCCGCCGCCATGTCACTCAGTGAATTTGTGACTGCGCTAATGTTGCTGATGGACATAATCCTATTCCTTTCCCCGGAACGTGAACGTCTTACCGCAGGCCTACGCAGGCCGGCTTTTCCTGCTTCTTTTCTGTTCTTGTGCAGAAATGTCAGACTAAGGCAAATCCAAGGGACTATTTGCCTATATTATTATCGGAGGAAAAAGCTTACAAAATAAGCCTATTTCAGGGAATATCCGATTATTTTAAAAATTTATACAGACTTTACCTCCGTACTGCAATCTGGAGTCCGATAAGATAAGAGCTTGATTCGATAAATTAGGAATAACTGATTTGTAGCCACAAAGCCTGCCCTCGCGAAAGCGGGGGACACAAAAAGAATTCTTAATTTTTAATTCCACCTTATGCGGATAAAGTTTAAGGCAGTCGCTACAATCTGCCAATCGCCAATTTTCTTAATTCTGAATTATTACTTCTAATATTCTCAATTCCGCCGTCCCCCCTGTTTTTTACTTCGTTATTCGAAATTCGATATTCATTATTCGATATTTATCCGCCGTAGGTGGATTTATCCGCCGCAGTTTACCCGCCTGTGGCGGGGCGGATTTATGTGCCGCAGGCATCATTCAATTCTCCTATAACGAGCGACAAGCGACTTTCAATCAAACACGCATATACTCTTCGCCAAATATAGGAAAAAGTAAAAAATTTTTAAAAATCCCCTTACCCCTTATTTCACAATAACTTATCTATTCTCTGTGTTCTCGGTGTCCTCTGTGGCTAACATCTTTTTCAACTCAAATGTGCATCTCCGCCCCATTATGGGGATACTCTATATCCCAATGTTGTATGAAATAAAATTTAATAAAAACAAAAAAAATCCGTGAAACTTGTCCGCCGCAGGCGGAATCCGTGTTAATCCGTGGTTAATTTTGACTCTAACTAATTATGGCACAAAACCTTAAAACAAAATCAGTTCCTCACAACTGGTGTTTTCTGATGCACTTCTGACTATCTTTGACGTGCTTCTGAATCACTTAGAGTGTGTTCTGATTACAACTGATTACAACTGATTACAACTGATTACAACTGATTACAACTGATTACAACTGATTACAACTGATTACAACTGATTACAACTGATTACAACTGATTACAACTGATTACAACTGATTACAACTG
>Ga0315282_10000713_pt1 | contig 65350 bp, 48 predicted proteins | sample YL17G07_20_MG_FD_203693 | JGI IMG/M metagenome (GOLD analysis project Ga0315282, IMG submission 203693) | Sediment microbial communities from Yellowstone Lake, YNP, Wyoming, USA - YL17G07_20 | ecosystem: Environmental > Aquatic > Freshwater > Lake > Sediment | place: USA: Wyoming | collected...
GTGAGTTGCTTACTTATCAAGTGCCGTTACTTCCTTGGAAGCTACCTAGGGGTAGACCTTCTGAGCGTTTGAAAGAGCTTATTAACCGATGGAATCTTTGACCACATTTTAATGTGGGGCTACCTATGGCAAAAATAGCGGCTTTATATTTGTCTATTAACAAAGCAAAAGCCGATTTATCGCCGTTGATACATTCACGGACAATGTATCCATCTTCTGTTCGCATTTCATAACTCCAGATATATAGGTTTACATTGTTGTTTCATCCCTTCATATATTATGACACCGCAAAAGAGGAAAATGTTATTGGTGAAATAGAAATCTTATTTTTATTGCCTCATTTAACTTGTCAGTGTTAAATCATGCTGTTGGCAAAATACTGAAGCGCCTGTTCCAAAGCCATACGACAGGCGACTTTATCTTTGACTCTATCACCCATAAAAAGTCGTAGGGCAGAATATAGGCTTGTAATATAATGCGGGTCCCAATCACCATTATAACGTGACGCATAAAATCTAAACAGCCAATCAATAATATCTTTCTGCCTTATTTCAAGCAATTGGAACACGCAGGGGATTGATTCAAGAAGATTTTCAAGGGAGAATTGCTGTGCAAAATCCTCGTAATTATCAGGCAATCCTCCCGAATGATTATAACTGATTGCCCTTTGCTCTCTGCCTTTGTCTATACTTTTGCCTCCAACCCAATCCAAAAGCAAGCTATAAGGGACCTTTCCATCCTTATTAAATGAAGCATGCTCCCATTCTGTATTGGTGTAAGTTGTGTATGTTGTCTCTATCCATCTGCTCTATCAGGTTTTCTATTGGCGGATCGGTATTCCGCTTTGTGTAACCCATTTTTTCCGCAGAGATCACGATCCATTCCCGCTTTGCCATTTCATTGGCTATTAGATAAACCAGTTTCTTTTCTGTTGCTTTAGAAAAATATCCTTCCAATGCCAACTTTCTAAGGAAAAGGTTCATCTTGACTATATGAAAGTTACCATAGCGAAGGTTGCTTTCCATCAGCATCATCGGAATCAATTCATCTATGATGGTTATCAATGACCAGTTATCTTTATGATCCAAAGATGATAGAATCTCTTTTATTGCGTTTTCATCTCTTTTTATAATGGCTTCTTTTAATTGCGAACTCATGTTATCATCCCTTCCATGATTGAAAATAGACAATCGAAATACGGTGGTGTCAACCTGTATTCTAACAAGTTTTTCATTTTGGATCAATAACGTTATGAAAAAAAAGCGATTGTTTCAGTGTTTATATTGTGTTAAACTGACTGTATAAAAATTCAAGTGTGGGCATCTTTCTGGATTCCCATTTTCATGGGAATGACAACCTCATATCGTGTCATTCCAGCGCAGGCTGGAATCCAGACGAAATTCATATTTAGGTTAGAAACTAAGATAGAATCTTAGGCTACTTTGAAATTTAGCTTTGTCACATTATAGATAAGGGGGTTATTTAATATGTATAATAAACCTTCTGTTGTAGGTGTCGGATACCCAAGCAGAGACGAAAATGTTGATATATTACATGAGTTTGTTAATCCTCCGCAGGGGTACGGCGAAGTCGCTTTCTATTGGTGGCTTGGTGACCCGTTATTAAAAGAGCGTATTGAATGGCAACTGGATAGACTCAAAGATAAAGGTATTTCAGGACTTCAGGTGAACTATGCTCATAGCGATCGTGGTGGAAGGACTTACGGATTAACTTATCCTAGCAAACCGCCGCTATTTTCAGAAGATTGGTGGGAATTGTTTTGCTGGTTTTTAAAACAAGCTAAGGAACGAGGAATGTCAGTTAGTCTTAGCGACTATACACTTGGTGTAGCCGGTCAGGGATGGTATATTGACGAGATCATAAATGAAAATCCCGAGGTTTGTGGTGCGACACTTGGTCATAAAATTGAAGAACTAGCAGGAAATAGCAATTATTCTCTGGAACTGCCCGAAAATGTATTGAGTGCAGTGGCATACAAATTAAAAGATGGAGTGATAATATCTGATTCTGCTATTGATTTGAATGATAATATGATTGGCAAGACGTTACAGTGGAATGTGCCAGAAGGTATGTGGCGGGTTGTTGTAGTATTCAAGAAGCCCGATCCGTTATCCATTGACCCTATGAACCCGCTGTCAGGTGCGAAAGTAATCGAGACGTTCTTTCAGCGTTTTGAAGACCGAAATCCCGGTGAAAGCGGCAAGGGATTAAACTTTTTCTTTTCTGACGAACTCCAATTCGGTGTAGTAGGTAGTTTGTGGAATGATAGCTTTACAGACGAGTTTGCTAAACGCAAGGGTTACGACATTATCCCATTGATTTCGGCATTGTTTACGGATATTGGCATAATGACCCCGAAGATAAGGTTGGACTATTGGGACGTTCTGGTCCAGTTGGAGGAGGAAAATTTCTTCCGTCCAATCTATGAATGGCACAGAAATCGCGGGATGCTCTATGGATGTGATCATGGCGGGCGTGGCACAGACGTAGTTGAATTTGGTGATTACTTCCGAACTCAACGATGGATGCCATGTCCAGGCAATGACTCTCCTAATCTCAGTGCAGACGTTATTAAAAACAAAGTTGCTAGTTCTATAACGCACCTTTATCAGCGTCCCCGTACGTGGCTTGAAGGTTATCACAGCAGTGGATGGGGAACCAGCACCGCTCAAGTAGCTGATGCTACTTTTCGCAACTACGTCATGGGACATAACATGCTCTCCCTGCATGGTCTTTACTACTCAACTCACGGCGGATGGTGGGAATGGGCGCCCCCCTGCAATCATTTCCGTATGCCCTATTGGGCGCATATAGAAGGACTCCTCAAATGTTCAGAACGATTGAGTTATCTGCTCAGTCAGGGTATACATTGCTGTGACGTTGCGCTGATGTATCCTGTTGATCCTGTCCATGCCGGTATGGATGGCAGTAAATCCGTTCAGACAGCATTTAATATAGGAAATTATCTCTATAATCAAGGGATTGACTTTGATTTCATGGATTCGGAATCGTTAGCACGTGCGGAAGCTAAGGAAAAGGAATTGCACGTGTCGGATGAAAAATACCGTGTCTTGATCCTGCCTGCAATGAAAGCTGTCAGACACACAACCATACAAAAAGTGCTGGAATTCTACCAATCCGGTGGTATCGTCATAGCAATGGATTGCCTTCCTGAAGCAAGTGATCGAGTTGGTCTTGATGACTCTGAACTTCATGATATGGTGAAGAAGGTTTTCGGCATTACAGCTAGAGATTCAGAAAATAACGAAATAAATATACATATCAATGATTCTGGCGGTATGGGAGTATTTACGCATACGTGGGATCAGACCGCAAAAATTATCAATGACGCCTTCCCTCGTGATTTTGTCTGTCTGTCCGATCTGCCCGAAAAAGCCAAAACCTACGTTTTACACCGTCGCATTGGGAAGCGTGACGTTTACATGGTGTATGGTGTGCCTAAAGGTTCTGAATGTTTCTTTCGTTCTAAGGGAATTGTGGAACTGTGGGATCCATGGACGGGCGTGATTCAATTATTGGAAAAAACTACACAAACAGCAGATGGGACAAATTTACTCACACCCTTTGAGCAGGACGAAGCACAGTTAATCGTATTCAATTACGGTTCCCAAACTGAAACAAATCAATGCAGTTATATAAATACTAAAGTTGCAGAAGATATTATCCCATTTGATGGCCAATGGGAGTTTGAGCTTATACCTACGTTGGATAATACCTGGGGTGATTACCGTTTGCCCGCTTTTGCTGGCATGATCAGTGCGGAAGCCCGTATATTCAGATATATGTATGAATCATTCTCGTTCCGCCGAGTAACGGAAGAACGGACATCTTATCAAAATTGGCAGGACCCGGAACTTGATGACTCAGAATGGAAGCAAGCTACTTACTCCTTTGGACCATATTTCTGGAAACTTGGACCATTACCTGATGATACTGATCTTTCAGTGGTTGAGACACAACTTGCTAATCTGAGGCATGTTGATTCTGCTAGCTCTATTAAGATCAACGGAAAAAGCTATTACTGGAAACCATACAATTTTTCTATGCGCTTTGGCATAGAAGGCGATCCGGGTCATCAGGGTTATCATGGTCTCAAGGGAAAAGTTACCGATGATTTCATTGCATTGGGCAAGATGCGATTAACTCACGGTGGCAGTGTCTACGAAAAAGAAGATGATGGTTCTATCTATTATCTCTTAACGTCAGTTTTTGCAGGAAACGAAATTCAGGCAAATGTCATATCAGGTGAAATCAAACCGACAAAATTCTGGTTGAACAGTTTAGAAATGGTTAGCAATATTGAAAAAATCACACTTAGCTCTGGATCAAATCCATTGCTTTTAAGATATGATCAGCCATGCAGAACACATTTCATATTAGAATCTATTGATGTTCCGTTAGACTGGAAGCAGACATATCCATTGGCGATGAGTTGGTATAACAAGCCCGGCGTATTCAAGTTTGATATGTTCCCGCAGGAAAACAAACACACTGGCTGGTATCGTTTCACATCTCCTCCCGGTTTTCGTTCAATGACAGTTATCAGTCATGGTAAAATAAGTGCTTACGCTGATGGAAATGAGATGGATATTACGCAGGAAGGTCAGCGCGATGACGGTGCTTTCATATACAAAGCAACATTACCAAAACCTGCTTCTACTCCCGTAAAAGTAGCGATTCGTATTGAGCAAGAGAGCGGTTATTATGGTGGTTCTGCGCTGCCTGAACCTATCGCACTGGACTGTGTGAATGGACTGATTGAGATTGGTGATTGGTCAAAGATTGATGGATTAGCAAGCTATTCAGGCGGTGCATGGTATCGCAAGAGATTTGATCTTTCTTCACAACAGACTAAAGGTCAAGTAATTCTAAATTTAGGAAACGTCGTATCAACAGCAGAAGTGCATATAAATGGTAATCTTGTTGGTATCAAAGTTGCCCCGCCGTGGAAATTTGATATTTCAGATTTAGTCAAACAAGGAGAGAATTTCATTGAGATTTTAGTATACAATACGCTGGCTAATCACTACTTGACTATTCCCACTCGCTATCGTGGTTCACTTGAGTCAGGGCTTATTGGACCTGTAGGGATCGAATTAAGTCGCATAGTTATTTGAAGTATGAGGAGCTAAGTTAATGACACATAGAGAACGAGTTCTGAAAACATTTCGATTTGAACAGACAGATCGCATTCCGTATGATTTAATGGAAGGATACGTTTGGCAAGAGCTATCAGATTACTTCCGAAAAGAATATAGTATTGACGACAGTAACCAAATACTTGATTTTCTGGATACAGATTTTCGCTGGGTATGGATAACTTATCAGCCACCCAAGCCTTCAACGGAACAGGTGACAAAGCCAACTGAAACGAAAGTTGCTGATGAAAAACCGAATATAGTGTATTCAAGACCCGTAGCAAACGGTCCTTTAGCAGATGCCAGAACTATCGCAGATGTTGAAGCATACAAAATGCCCGATCCTTCGTATTGGCAACCGGGAAATTTTGCGGAAGCACGTCGTAAATGGCAGGATCATGCGCTTGTATTTCTACCCGGTTGGATGCCATTGTTTTGGAGTGCCTGTGATGCGTTTGGAATGGAAGGCGCTCTTATTAAAATGATCTCTGAACCGAAGATTTTCGAGGCGTTTGTTAAAAGACAACACGAATTCTACATGGATATTTTAAAGCGTGGGGTAAAATCCGCTCAGGGAGTATGCGATATATGCTGGTTGGGTGATGATTTTTCTAGTCAGGAAGATACTTTAATGAATCCTGATCTCTGGCGCAAGCATATTAAGCCCTACCTTGCAGAGCAAGTGCAGTTAGTTCGTGAGCATGATCTATATGTTTTGTATCACTCATGCGGCGCCGTTCGTCCAATATTGAACGATCTAATTGAGATCGGGATTAATGGCTTGCTTGTGTTTCAAACTTCCGCTAGGGGAATGGACGCAGAATCCATAGCGGCTGAGTTCGGTGGCAGGCTTGCCTTTTATGGTGGAATTGATGTGCAACAGCTTCTTTCTTATGGAACGATTGACGATGTTAAAGCTAGAGTTAATGCAAATATCAAGGCGTTCGAGAAATACGGTGGATACATTGTTGCTAACTCACATCATAGGGTGGATACCATTAAGGGTGAGAATGTTGTAGCCATGTGTGAATCTGCAAGGTCTTATTATTGATATTTGGAAAAGGAATTTTTAACACGAATTACACGAATGAGCGAATTACACGAATATAAATAAGAAAAATTCGTGCAATTCGTTAATCAGTGAAATTCGTGATTAAATTTTTTCCGAATGTATATAGAACATGAATTTAAAATTGAGGTATTACTATGAAAATAAGTCTTAAAGAAAAACTTAATAGTGGGAAAACCGTTATAGGTTCATTTGTAAAGATCACAGACCCGGCGGTTGTGGAGATAATGGGTCTTGCGGGATTTGATTTTGCAATTATTGACATGGAACATGGTCCGATAACAGTTGAGACTGCTCAGAACTCAGTACGTGCGGCAGAACTTGCTGGTATTTCTCCAATAATTCGTGTCACCAAAAATGAACCTGAATACATACTCCGCTGTCTGGATATAGGCGCAGAAGGGGTTGAGGTGCCTCAAATCAGAAACGCTGTGGATGCCGAATTAATGGCATCTTCAGCAAGGTTTCATCCCAGAGGTGATAGAGGTGTTTGTCGCTTCGTCAGAGCCGCAGGTTATTCATCCATTGAGCGTCATAAACACTTCCAGATGTCTAATGAGAGAACTATCACCATTGCTCATCTGGAAGGAATCGAGGCCGTGAGGAATCTAAATGAGATTATGGCTGTGGATGGGATAGACGTACTCTTCATCGGTCCTTATGATCTTTCACAGTCCGTAGGTGTTCCCGGTGAAGTGACACATCCCCTTGTATTGAAGCAAATGGAGGAAGTTATAACAAAGGCAAAATCTGCCGGAAAACTCGTTGGAACCTTTGCAGATGATATTACCTCCGCAAAACGCTGGATGGAAGCAGGAGTGAAATACATCGCAATTTCAGTTGACGTTGGCATATTTTATAATGCTTGCAGAAGCATTGTTTCTGGACTTAATGCTTGATCAATTATGGATATAAATGGGATTTGAAAATTTTATAAGGAGGATTTGATGTTTACTGTACGTGAACGGTTCATACGATGTGTATTGGGTGAGTCAGTAGATCGGCCGCCATATTGGCTTTTCTGGGGGCCATGGGGTTCTACGTGGAGACGCTGGGAATCAGAAGGTAAGCCGCCAGAAGCCAATCATCGCAGTTTGTGGCCTGTGGAATCTCCACCCACAACTGTTCCTATTCACTACGGACCATTCCCCCACCTTCCACACAAGGTTCTTGAAGATAACGAGCGATATGTTACATGGATAGATAACTGGGGAATTACCCGCAGAGATTATAAACTTGGGGAGTCAATGCCTGCGTTTCTTGAATTCCCTATTAAAAATCGTGAGGATTGGGAGAAATACAAGGTTGAACGTCTCGATCCCAACAACTCTGATCGTCTGGCAGGCAACTGGCTTGATGTTTGTAAAGAATGGATGCGCATGGAGATACCTATCCAGCTTGGAAACTTCCCTGACGTTGGAATATATGGCAGTCTGCGATGGCTCTTGGGTGATGAGGATTGTCTTGTTGCGTTCCGACTCGATCCAGAACTGGTGCATGATATTATGAACCATGTCACCACGTTATATATAGCGCTGTTTGAGCAAGTAGTAAAAGCCGGTGTACGGGTTGACGTTGTGCATATATGGGAAGATATGTGTGGTAAACAGGGCCCGTTGATCTCACCAAAAGACTGGCGAGATTTTATGGGACCTTGCTATCGTCGGATCCGTAGTTTCTGTGATCAGAATAATGTTCCTATTCTTTCAGTTGATACGGATGGATACCCCGATCTTATTATTCCACCTATGATGGAAGTAGGCGTCAATTATCTATGGCCATTTGAAGTAGGCGCAGGATGTGACGTAAACGTATTCGGTCAGAAGTATCCCACTCTTGGTATGATGGGTGGAATAGATAAGCGAGAATTGGCAAAGGGACCAGAAGCTATTGACCGTGAACTAGAGCGAATACGCCCAGCTATGGAGAAGGGGCGTTATATCCCCGAATTGGATCACGGTATACCAAATGACGTTTCATGGCAAAACTATTGCCACTATGCTAAACGTCTTGGTCAATTGGTAGGGGCAATCAAGGATTAGAGACTTAGCCACAGATTAACACGGATATACACGGATTTTTTTAGAGATGGTTCATTTCTTATAGGATTTGAGGTAGCACTTTTTGATCAAGAAAAAATAATTTATCACGAATTACACGAATATTTATATTTATATTCGTGCCATTCGTGATTAAAAAAATTGTTACCTTAATTATGACCATGCCCACTACGAAATATTGAAAATAGTATTATCTGGCTTTAACAGCGCCCCATACGGTTGTCGCTTTATCTTTAACTGAAACAGGGGAAGCAGAAGTCATCATAGCACCATAAAGAGATGTGATCTGCGCCTCTGTCAAAACAGAACTAAAATAGACGAAATCATCAATCGCACCAGTGAACCAGTCATCCCTTTGCTGCCATGTACCAAGTGAAAAGTCATAATTCGCACCTTTACCTGCTGGAGGAGGATTAGGGGTATCGGCAACGGGGCCAAGCCCTTCTGGAAAATCCTTGCTGATTACCTGCTTACCATTAATAAAACCGTTCATCGTTTTCCCATCAAAAGTCCATCCAACCTGATACCACGTGCCATTATCCAGAGCAATATTAGCATTGTCACGCATCTGCCCGGCTCCACCGCCGCCAACAGCTACGGGGTCGTATATACGCCACACGACAGCATTACCATTCCAATTGGCGGTTTGGACTTCTGTCTCAAGATACCAGAGGTTATCTCTTTCACTTATCGCCTGCCAGTAATCACCGGTACGAGGGGTAAGTTTTACCCATACAATACACGTTGCAGTGACAGAATCAAATGGCGAACCAATGGCGGCAGGAATATCAACGAAACTGCCGTTAAACTGTGCAGAATCAATTGTAATAGCTTTTCCGCCGTTGACTCCATCAGTCCAACCGAACGCATTAGCATCGCCAACTTGAGTGCCATCAATCCCTTTTCCACCATCATCCTTTAGGTCTCCATCCAGTGGATAATGAGCAATAAGTCCGGGCATTGATTTTGTCAATGTAGTCAAAGCTGACTGATCTGCAAAAGCAAAACTCGAAACCATACCAATACAGATAACCAGAATCGCTAAAAGACGAAGTTTCATGTCACGATCTCCTCTTAAAATAATGGTACTGCCTATCTTTTATAAACAATACCTGATGTTAGTTAGATAAACATACAAGAACCTGACTCAAACCAATTTAATAAGAAGCAAGGGGATTGTTCATTTTTATATAACCCCACGTTGAGGTAATTTTATCAACAGAATTGACCGATGACCCTAGGTCAACCAATTCTATATTGTCAAAGAAGCATCCCTGTTGAGCAATTGTTGTAAAACCGATCTTTCCACCGGCATAAGCCGGATCACTTGCCTCAACTACTAGCTTATCATTTGAATAAACAGAGAATTTATTGTTATTTACTGATAGCTTAAAATTTGTTTGCGTTCCATCAGCATACGATGCCTGTCCAACTCTACCGATGGTGTCATAATATGGTTTATCATCACCGATACGTTTTTCGATCTTTGACCACGGGGCTTTATCTGCTCCGGGACCTTCTGGATTTGCAGGATCGATCATAGTTATGAATCTATAATGATGGGTTCGATCTTTCCATCCCCAGATTAATCCAAGACAATCGTTATCCTGTGCATAAACCTCCACCGTAAGATTAAAATTTACCCATTCAGTAAGATCGTATATTGCAAAAGTACCAAGCGGAACTACGTCAGGCGGATCACCCCAGATATTACTAGCCTGATTAAATGCGAAACCGTTTTTACCAACGGGGGATTGAATGACAGCCCAATTTGATGGGCCCTTATCATTTAATAATTTGGACGGTTCATCTAACGTTATCCATCCATTCATATCACCATCGTCAAAATCCTCGATAAAATCTGCGGCAATCACATAGTTGGATACTAACATAAATGATAAAAGCAAATAAGTAAATTTTCGTAACATTACTTTGCTCCTATTTAGACGACTTTAATGAACCCCAGGTTGATGTGAGTTTGGATTTTGGTTCAACCGATGCTGAGTTATCTATAATTTTGAGGTTATCAAAGTAAATGTCTTGTTCAGCATAAAGAGTGAAGCCGATCTTGCCACCAGAGTAAGCAGGATCTTTGGCTTTCATTAGTGATTTTTTACCGGCAAAAACCTCAAAGTTGCCATCTTGGATCACAAGCCTTAGGTTTACAGGGGTTCCCTGTTGATATGCGGGATCGTTGATCCTTGCTAAATTCTTATAGTATGGTATATCATCACCGGTGCGTTTTTCTAGCAGTGACCAGGGAGCCTTGCCGGGGTCTCCTTGATTACCTGCCGCTCCACCAGGGTTACCTGCATCAATCATAGTAAAGAACCTATAATGATCTGTCCTGCTTTTCCATCCAAAGACAATACCCATACCATCATTATCATTTGCCTGCATGTCAAATGTAAGGTCTATGTTCTTGAACTCAGCTTTATCGTAGATTATAAATGTTCCCAGAGCAACAATGTCACCAGGGTCACCCCATATATTAGAGCCTTGATTGAGTGCTTTCTTATCGAAGGGACCTGATTTGGTTTCCCAAATTGATGGTCCTTTATCATTAAGTAAATTCCCTGGTTCATCAACGACAACCCAGTTGTCCAGTCCATTTTCAAATCCTTCATCTAAGTTCACCGCAAGTGTAAGGTTACATGCAAGTCCTATAATTAGAATCATCAACGCAAATACTTTCATTTGTGATCTCCTCCTTAAAAATCATATAGCAAAGCTAATATTAAAAATGGGATTCATTTACGCTATACATAAAAATTCTAACTCAAAATGACTTAAAATTGATTATATTATTCATACGTAAATCATGGTAACATGCCCATAGTGTTCTGTCAAGAGTTGGATTCCGCTAATATCTCACAATGATATTAAATTTGGTAGATTGTTCTTGATATTATCTGGAAAATGTGACATAATAATTCAAAATCCTAATCTAACAAGAATAAAGTCTCATAAAAAGGATATTAGCTTGATTATTCAACTCAATAACATCTCTGTTTCTTATGGTGATCTGTTGGCACTCGATGATCTCTCTTTGCAGATAGAAGGCGGCGCCGTTGGACTTCTTGGGCCAAATGGCGCAGGGAAGACTACATTTATCAAGACGATTTTAGGGCTTCTAACACCAAAGGGCGGTTCGGCAGAAGTTATGGGCATGGATATAATGACCCGCCAACTCGATATACGCCAGCAAGTTGGATATGTTCCTGAAAGCGATTGTTATATTACGGGGATGAGTGGTGTCAATTTCGTTGCCTACATGGGTAAACTGTGTGGTATGCCACGCAAAGATGCTATACAGCGCGCTCATGAGATACTTCAATACGTTGGAATGACCGAAGAAAGATACAGGCCCATAGAAACCTATTCCGCAGGTATGAAACAGAAAATAAAGCTTGCACAGGCACTTATGCACGACCCAAAACTGTTACTCCTTGATGAACCTACTACCGGCATGGATCCTAAGGGCCGTCAAGAAATGCTTGACCTTGTTAAGAACATTTCATCAGAAAAAAATATAAACATTATACTCTCCTCTCACCTTTTGCCCGACATTGAATACACCTGTCAGGATATTATTGTCCTGCGTGAAGGCAAGCTTATTGTAAAAGGCAATATAGAGGAATTAAAGTCCACCCATCGAATAATGTTTGAAGTCAGGATCAAGGGAGATAGAAATAGCTTTATTTCTGCTCTTGAAGCCAATCACATTGAATGTTTGGAGTCTGAAAGAGAATTGCTCAGACTATCCCTGCCTGATAACGCAGAAACTAAAGTCTTATTCAAAATAGCTTTCGATAACGGGATTCAGATCAGACAACTTATGCCAACTCGATATTCACTTGAAGATGTCTTTACACAGGCTGTCGGAGGTTAATAAATGCCTATACATGATCAGAGCTATCGTCACTGGGAAGGAAAGCTAAAGTCACACTCATTCAGATGGTGGATAATAGCTTTTGAAGGTCTGAAAGTTGTGTTGCGGCGTAAACTATTTGTTATACTTATTCTTATTCCTGCCGTCATACAGTTCTTTGTGTTTGGCGGGTTGATATACGGTGTTAATACTTATGGGGTCTTTGCCAATTTCAATCTGATAACTCCTGATTTCTTCTATCGTTTTTGTTTTCAGCAAACGTTTTTCATTTTAATGATATGTGTATTCGCTGGATCAGGTCTAATTGCAAATGATCTGAAAAGTAACGCACTTCAGTTATATCTTTCAAAACCATTAACTCGTTTTGATTACATTGCAGGGAAGGTAGCAACCATATTAATCATGCTGGAGTGTATAACGCTGGTCCCGGGCATTCTTTTATTCTTGGAACATTCTGCTCTTTCGCAGGAATTAACCTTCATTCGTGAACAATATTGGATCCTGGGTTCAATATTTCTATTCTCTTTGATCCTGAATGTACCAATCACGTTTCTAACGCTTGCATTGTCATCCGTCACAAAAAACAACCGTTATTCTGCTATCATTCTTATGGCTATCATAATTGGCACACCTATTCTAGGAACTTTATTAAAAGTCGTATTCAGGGCAAATTGGGCGAATTACATACAATACTGGTATAATATCAATGCGCTTGGCAGAAATATATTCGGTTTACAGGGAGACGAAAACGCCTGGCATTGGTCAGCGCCGATTATGTTAATCCTTACCATAGTCTGTATATGGATCATGTATAGGAAGATCAAAGGAGTTGAGATAGTCAAATGACATCAATAATAGAAGCTACCAATCTAAGCAAATGGTACGGTCAGGTTATGGCAGTCAACGACATCTCTATCTCCGTTGGTTATGGTGTGATGGGTTTGCTTGGTCCAAATGGTGCAGGGAAGTCTACATTACTAAAACTGATTGTAGGTTTGCTCAAGCCGGGTAAAGGTGAAATAAAAGTTTTCGGAGAGCATGTCTGGAATAACTATCACATCAACAAAAGGATCGGGTTTTGCTACGATCAGGATGCTTTTTATGAAAGCATGACCGGTTTTCAATTCGTTTATAATATGGCAATGTTGAGTGGCTATTCAAATGAAGAAGCAAAGAGTCGTGCCATAAACGTTCTGGAAACCGTTGAAATGATTGATAATAAAGACAAAAAGATCGGCGCATACAGTAAAGGTATGAAACAGCGTGTTAAGCTTGCACAGTCGCTTTTACATGACCCTGAACTGCTTCTTCTGGATGAACCATTAAGCGGAATGGATCCCGTTGGAAGACAAAGCACGATTAAGCTTGTCGATCAATTGTGTAAACAGGGAAAATCAATAATCGTTTCGAGTCACATCCTGCACGAAGTTGAAGCCATGACCGACAACATACTCCTGATAAACAACGGCAGGATACTTGCCGAAGGGAATGTTCACGAGATCAGGGAACTAATAGACAAGCATCCCCATAACGTCTACATTGTTTGCGATAAACCACGTCTGCTTGCATCTATACTGGTTCAATTTGATGACGTTGTAAGTACAAAGCTTAATAAAGAAGACGGTGGATTGATAATTGAGACAGTGAAGCCTGATGAGCTTTATTCACGTCTGCCCGGTATTATTCTTGATAACGACATTAAAGTTGATAATCTTTATTCTCCCGATGACAATTTGCAGGCAGTATTCAAGTATCTTGTAGGTTAATAAAAAATATACAAGGTAAAAAAATATGCGTCATGATAAACGAATTGAATCGATCCGTGAATTTCCAGATCGATCAATAAAATGGCTTCTGGAGACTCCTGATAACCTGCATAGCTTGTTGCTCGTTGTTGCAGAGAATCTGGCAGATATGATAGATTATAAACGAATCAAGCTTTTAGACAGAACCTTTATATCCGATGATTTCAGAAAGCTCGAAGCTGATATTGTTTTCAAAGCACCTTTTCTATACAAGAAAGATAATGCTGTAAATGAAGTCATAATTTATATCCTCATAGAACATCAGTCTAGTGTTGATAATGAGATAGCCTTCCGTGTATTATCCTATATGATAAGGATATGGGAATCACAAAGAAAAGAATGGTCTAATAATAATACACCAATAGATCAACGATGTTTCAACACTATTCTTCCAGTAGTTTTTTATACAGGTAATCAACAATGGAGCGAATTTAAGAGTATGAGGCAATTGGTAGACGTTCCACCGATATTGGAAGGACTTATCCCACAGCATGAGATATACTTCTTGAATCTAAAAGCATCATCACCAGATCAGTTAGTAAAGAAAGACAATCCGTTTGGTTGGGTTTTGACGGTGATGCATAAAGAGGATTCGAGTTCTAAAGAATTTGAGGAAGTGTTGCGTGAAGTATCAGAGCATTTACAGGGAATGTCGGAGAATGAATTAGAAAACTGGTCAAAATTGATGCACTTTTTGCTTGCATTAATATATCATCGAAGGGATCGGAAAGAACACGAAACGTTACTTAGAATCATAGAAGAGACAATACCAGAAAAAAATAGAAGGGAGGATGTAAAAGAAATGGGAAAAACAATGGCACAATATCTAATTGAGCAAGGTGAAAAAAAAGGGAAAATGGAAGGGAAAATGGAAGGGAAAATGGAAGGACTTGTTGAGGCGGTATCATTAGGATTAGAATTGAAGTTTGGAACGGATGGTCTTGCCTTAATGGAAAAGGTGTTGAAGGTAGATTCGCTTGATAAACTAGAGGTAATCAAGGAAGCTATCAAAATAGCTAATAATCTCAAAGATATTGAGAAACTTATATAAAATATCGTAAAAATTTAAAGGGCTATAATATGCTAGAAACAAATCAAAGTATTCAAAGCGATGTCAAAAGTGCCTTTCTAAGACCTTTCAAGGTTACATTTAGAATAACTTTTGACCAGACGATAAAGAGCAAAAAAACCATATTCATGCTGTTAGTGGCTTTTATACCTGTTTTCCTCACGCTGTATTACAGGATTGCTCAACCGGAGCATTTTGTTCCACCGCCTCTTGTTCTTGCTCACGTAATGATTTTCTATTTGCTTTTCGTGTCAATTCTGATTGCTTTGTTTTATGGCAACGCTATGATCGGTGACGAGGTAGATAACAGGACTATTATATATTACTTCACACGTCCTATACCAAAGTATACGATTATAATAGGAAAGTTTGTTGCATACATCGCTAGTGTTTTTCTGATCTTGATTCCACCTATGCTGATCAGCTTTCTGATCATCGCAAGCGATAATGAGATGTCAAAGGATTTTACCACTACAGTAGACACGTTTTCCAGACAGCTTGGAGTGATTTTGCTTGGACTGATAGTTTATGGCTCGATATTTATGTTTTTTGGAACTAGCCTCAAGCATCCGATAATATCAGGATTGTTGTTTGCCTTTGGATGGGAAAAGATAATGCTTGTTGTTCCGGGATTGATCAGAAAATTCTCCGTTGTTCATTATCTGATTTCAGCATTTCCTGTTGATCCGTCAATGCGTTCCGCATTTGACAACGTTTCCAAAGGGACAACTTCCAGCCCAACTGCGTCAATAATTACTATAATCATAATTACAGTCATTTTTCTAGGACTGTCCGTATATACGATATATAACAAAGAGTATAAGTTTGAGTGAAGGATTTAATATGAACCATCGAGAATCTTTTCGTGCAATGATGAATTTTGAAAAACCTGAACATCCTTGTCAATTCGAGTGGGGATATTGGTGGGAAACGATTGTCCGCTGGCGCAGTGAGGGTTTACCTCCAGACGCACAACCATGGGATGATTGCGGAATAAGTCATTATTTCCGTCCTCCTATAAATTGCGGCATCCTCCCACCTTTTGAATATAAGGTGCTTGAGGAAGATGAAACAAGCCGCGTAGTACAGACAGGCGCAGGTATAATATGCCGTGAAAGCAAAATCGGTTCAAGGCTTCCGCAGTTCATCAAGCACCCTGTATCCAACAGGGAGGAGTTTGAAGCAATAAAGGAACGCCTTGATCCAAAAACACCGGGGCGCTATCCTGATAACTGGGATGAATGGGCAAAGAGCGCAGATGATTTTCCACATATCCTATGTCTCGGTAACGCAGAAAATGGCTTCTTTGGCTGGCTTCGTGAACTGATGGGTTTAGAAGGGCTTCTGATGGCTTACGTTGAACAACCGGAGTTTGTTCACGAAATAAGTCGCTACCACGTAACATACCTCAAAGGACTATTCGAAAGGGCTTTGCGTGACGTAAAATATGACTTTGTTTTTATGTGGGAGGATATGTCCTACAAAAATGGTCCATTGATCTCACCTGAGTTTATTCGTACATTCATGCTTCCATACTACAAAGAGATGGTGGACTTTTATAAACAGATGGGCGCGCAGTGGGTGACTGTTGACAGCGACGGCGACGTCTCTAAGCTGATACCGTTGTTTATAGAAGCAGGCATAGATGGAATGTTGCCTTTTGAAGTCGCCGCCGGCATGGATATTCGAGAGGTACGGAAGGCATATCCAAGATTCAGAATACTCGGCGGGATTGACAAGCGCGAGATTGCTAAAGGACGAGAAGCTATTGACCGTGAGCTTGAATCCAAACTGCCCTTCATGTTCCGTCATGGTGGATACATTCCGGGGATGGATCACCACGTTCATCCAGAAGTATCTTATGATGATTTTAAGTATTACTTGCAGAGATGTCGTGAGATATATAAATCACTATAGGTTTTATATTACTGAAGTTGCTGTATCAAAGAGCATGACCGTATTCTCCGCTGATACGTCAGGCTTTATGTGATGATCAGGTCCACAGATATACCCGCCGTCTTTTCCGAGTATCTCTATACACTTCAGTACTTCACGCCGCACTTCTTCAGGCGTTGCATAAGGAAGATGCTGAGTGTTGATACCGCCGAAAAATGTGATGTGTTTGCCGTATTCTTGTTTTAGCATCTCTGCTGATATAGGCAATGTGTGAAGCTGGACTGTCTCCCAAACGTCAATACCTACGTCAATCAGATCAGGAAGCACAGCAGTTATATCCCCGCAGGAATGGAACCAGACCAATTTTCCCATACTCTTACCGATCTCAAATAGTTTCGCATATCTTGGTTTTAGGAATTCCCGCCAGAGATCAGGATCCATCATTATTCCCCGCTGTGTTGCGAAATCATCACCAAGACAGAATATAGGCATCGCATCCCCACAGGCTGATAATAAGCGTTTACTGAACTCAGCGAGATGTTCAAATACGTGATCCAGAACAGCCTCAAAAACGGCAGGCTGTATCGCCATCTTGATTAAGGCTTCCTCTATTCCAAACAGGTCACACGCCTGACTGAATAAAGGTCTCCAATAAGGACCGCGCACTGCGTACTTCTCTGATAACGTTTTCGCCCATTGATTCGCTGCCTCAAAATTGTATTGCGTTGGATCGGGCCACGGGTATCTCTCGACCTCGGAAACACTTCCTACACCTGCAAGTGGATTCAATCTATAAAGACTATAATCTCCAGTGCTTGGCGTTCCCCATTCGGTGAAATAAAATCCATTCTCTGGCTCACGTACCTTTCCAGTGTAAGGGGCAGAAACGATACGCCCATCAATACCAAGCCTATCCAAGACAGTCGCAGGATCAATATCAAGATACTTTGCAACCTCTGCCTGATTCTCTATACATATAGCATCCACAGAGATTCTATCAGTAGGTTCTCTGCGAATAGTAGCAAGCTGGCGCTCTCGTGAGTTCATTTATTCCTCCATAGCAATAATGCACAGAACTTCTCTACACGGAACTTCTCTTGAAATAATTTTACCATTATGATGCGACCTTTTCAGTTCGTCACAAAGGCACGAAGAGCTTTAAGAACACAGAATATTATACATCTTTTTTCACCTGTCAACAATATAAAACCTCGTCAGTCAATCATAATATGGACACATCTAGCATTTTGTGTTAAAATTAGAGAGATGGTTCACAATTTGGGTAACACTTTAATTTGAGATATACGTTTGGCAAGCTTGAACAATGGGAGTATACAGTTATATCTGTTTGTATAGATAAGAAAAGGCATAAGGAAATGTATCGAACTTGGCGTTATGATCCCTACCATTACTGCCTTGCAATCATGCTTGAAAGATATGTGTTTTTTCTCGAACGAATAAAAGGAATGGGAGATGTAATGGCTGAATCAAGAGGCGGCAAGGAAGATAATAGACTTAAAGATTCCTTTGTCAGACTTTGGGATACTGGTACAGACTACATATCTCCTGAACGCTTCCAGAGTGTATTAACTAGCAAGCAACTTAAAGTTAAACCAAAATCAAGCAATATATCTGGGCTGCAATTGGCAGATATAATTGCTCATACAAGTCGAGATGAAATACTTAGATGGCAAAAATTATTAGATAAAGATACGACCTTATTTGCCGACTGCATGATAGGAATATTACAGAAAAAATACGATCAAGAGAATGGAATAATATATGGAAGGAAGTTTTTATAATTAGAAGGGTCCTTACGGACCCCGATGATATACACCATCCAACTCCGAATTATCGGATTAATATTATAATATCATAATCCTTTACGAATGTCAAGTATTTCAAGCCTGAAATTTATTGACAAATTAACGTTAGTATGATACACTAAACACATCTGTTTACTGAAAATTATACTTTTTTATTAGCTTTTTACCTGATTGCCTCTTTCTTTCAAATGTGTGGAAACCCCATTAATCTGGAATAATCATAAGCTATCCAATAGACATCATCTCAAGATTATCGCGCCATTTTTCTTGGAGGACTTTCTTCATCGCCTGATGATCGGGCTTTGAAAGGGTAGGGTCTTCTTCCGCTATCTTAAAGGCTTCTTTTCTGGAAATATCAATTAACATGGTGTCTCTGGCTATGTTTGCGACCTTCATATCGGGCATTCCAGACTGCCTTGTACCGAAGAACTCACCGGGACCTCGTATCGCTAAATCCTCCTCTGCAATCTCGAAGCCATCATTTGTCTTTACCATAGCCTTCATGCGCTGAACTGCATCCTCTGACTTTGGGTTAGCGATTAACAGGCAGTAAGATTTATGCGAACTGCGCCCAACACGCCCCCTAAGCTGATGCAACTGCGCCAGACCAAAGCGTTCTGCGTGTTCAATGAGCATTAATGATGCGTTGGGAATATCTATACCTACCTCAATGACAGTCGTTGATACAAGAATGTTGATCTCGTTGTTCTTCATCTTCTGCATGACTTCTTGTTTTTCATCTGCGCGCATACGCCCATGTATCAATCCAACGTTCAGGTGCGGAAAAACCTCATGCTGGAAATGCTCTGCCATCTCAGTTGCCGCTTTCAAATCCTCAAGCTTTTCTGACTCCTCAACTAACGGATAGACAATATACGCCTGCCTGCCCTGAGCTATCTGATCGTCAATGAATCTGTATATCTCCTGACGTTTGCCTTCGGAGACCCATCTGGTATTAATCTTCTGCCTGCCGGGTGGCAATTCATCTATCACAGAAACGTCAAGGTCGCCATAGACAGTAAGTGCAAGCGTTCTTGGGATCGGCGTTGCTGTCATAACTAATACATCAGGGTTAGTTCCCTTCTTCTTCAATTCTGCCCTCTGCATGACGCCAAACCTGTGCTGTTCATCAGTTATCACCAGACCAAGATTAGCATATTCAACACCCGTCTGAATTAGTGCGTGTGTGCCAACGACTATATTCGCTTCGCCTGTCTGCACCTGATAAAGCGCATCCTCTTTTTCACGTCTGGGCATATCGCTTCTCAACATGACTATTTTTATCCCCATTGGAGTCAAAATTTTGTTTAATGTGTTATAGTGCTGTTCTGCAAGTATTTCCGTTGGCGCCATCAGTGCGCCCTGATACGAGTTATCAACGGCAAGAAGCATACCCATTGCCGCAACGACAGTCTTTCCAGAGCCTACGTCTCCCTGCAACAACCTGTTCATAGGTTTCGTGCTTTGCATGTTCACCTCGATCTCTTTGAAAACCCTTTTCTGCGCATTTGTCAACCTGAAGGGAAGCGATGAAATGAAATCTTCTAAGAGATTGGATTGGCGCTTGAATGATATGCCGGGTTCCTCAGTTTCCCAGCTTTTCTTCTTCAAACCCAATCCGAGTTCCAGAAGGAACAATTCATCAAAGGCAAGTCTTTGTCGTGCAGAATCAAGATGCTCTTGTGAGTCTGGAAAATGTATGTTTTTTACAGCGGTTGGCTTATCTATCAGTGAATAGCGCTCTCGCATGTCTAGCGGAAGAATCTCCGGGATATAAGACACATATTCGTCAACAACGTGCTTGATCCACCTGCGCAGACTGCGCTGGACAAGCTTTGCGGTCAGTGGATAAACAGGTACGATCCTACCGGTATGTATCAATTCGGCATCTTCGTCTGAAAGTATCTCGTAAGTATACTCAGATGATTGTATTTCACCATATTCCCTCTTGAATTTCCCGCTGACGACAACTTTAGTATTCTCTTTGAGCGAACTTGCCATGTACTGGGTCCGTTTGCCAAAAGCGATGAGTGAAGCTACACCTGATTGATCATAGATGACAGTTTTGGACATTTTCTTTGCGCCGACCCGTCTGGGTGTGAACTCTATATGATTTACTACGACACCCTGTATAGTCTCGTATTCGCCTGTGCGACCGACCTGATATATTTGCTTTATTCGACTGCGATCAAGATAATCTCTTGGATAGTATTCAAGGAGATCGCCAACGGTTCTTACATTTACTTCCTCTGCAAGTGTTTCAGCACGCTTGGTTCCGATGCCTGCTACATTCTGAACAGGCATTGACAGCATCATCTCACGACCGGGGTCATAGCGAATATCTGTCCGTTCGACTTGCACTTTTGGTTTTAATGGTTCTTTTGGCTTGCGCTCTGTCTGTTCAATCGGTTCAGAATCTTGTGGATTACACAATCGCTCAATTATATTCGCTGCCTCGTTTAGTCTGACTTGTCTGGTTTCGGGTTGTATATCAGGATAGTCCTTGAATAATTCGGCAAGGTTTGTTAGAAGGTCTTTCTGGACTGGATTTGCATATTCACAGGCTTTCTCCGTCCATTTCACGACGTAATCTCTGAACCCGCCGATGACAGCCCTATCCAGACAGCCAGTTTTGGCCTCAAGCTTGAGCGGTTTTCTTATAATATCGAGAATTGTCTGTAAATCATTCATATCATTGAATTTTCGGTTTTCTAAAGCTTAAAAATATGTAGCCAAAAATAAAGATCATCATCACTGCAACAAAAATAAATATGCCCCAAACTGTAAAATCAAATCCAATACCTGTATTATTACGGAGTATACTTTCATAGATAAAACTAAGGAATATATTAATCAGGAATGACATAGCAGGTAACAACACGATAACTTTTTGGATAGATTCCTTCTTGCGTTCTTCTGTTTCAAACCAATATCGCTTATTAGGAATGTTGATCATTGATGCTGGCATTTTATTTATAAACTTGGATATTGCATAAAAAAGACCATTCAGAAAAAAAATCGTTATATACCAGATTATAAAGAAAGATTCTTTTGATGACCATCCGTTTGGTTTTCCAGATAGATCAAAGTGCGTTGCCATGTGTTCAGGCAAAAAGCTATATGAGCTATACCCTTGATAGATTAGAAACAAGATTGAGAATATCCAGAGAAGTTTTATATTTTTCATTTTAACCAAAATCCCAAAAAATATTTTTTAATCACGAATTACACTAGTAGTCAACCAGATTAATTATTTATCTTATAAACCTCAAAAGTAGGTTGGGTTGAGGAACGAAACCCAACACAATATTATAAAAGCTGGGTCTTATGCTTCGACCTAACCTACTTTTATAAGTAAAAAAACTAATCTGGCAAACTACTTTTTCCAGTAAGTAGCGTATTTGTCCATAGCAACTGCGGCGGCTTTGATGTTTTCTGACGGCGTAGGCGGAAAAGCATACCAAATCTGATTTAATCCACCTTTTGGCGACCCTAAAGTCTTGATACAGTTTAATATATGTGCATCAATTTCTTCTGGTTTACCAAATACCATCAAGTTCTGCCGATCAATGTCAAGATTTAGGTATACTTTCCCTTTTGCCAACTTTTCAAGATTATCTATGCCGTTTACAAGGTCTTGCGGGTTAAGCCTTGATACTCCACATTCTATAAGATCAGGTATAATATCCACAACGTAACCATCAGAATGTAAAGATGCGTGAGTTCCATGTGAACGGCAGTAGGAAAGTATACGCTGATAGGATGGCTTAATATATTTTCTCCATGATGTAGGACTGATCGGCAAAGATGTTTGCAATCCAAGATCATCTCCGAACCCAACATCATCAACACCAAGTTCAACCCAATGTTTTATAACGCTGAACCAGTAATTTTCTACAATACCTATCAATTCATTAAGTTCAGGACATCCTTCAGCAATATCCAGCATCAAGTTATTGAAGCCGCGCAGATACGTGAGTCTGAGAAAAATGAAACCGTGATCTGTTCCGCCGTGAGTAACTCTACCCTGAATTTTAGCATTTTCAACGTCTATTTTTACCTGTTTCCAGTCAGTGTATTTTTCCGGGTCTGGCGGAGTATAATTTTTGAGATCAGACCATGAGGCTATTGGGTGTCCATCACACTGGCCATCGTGAGATTCTAAAGGATAAAACCAATGACATCCCCAAGGGTCTGTCCATTCACTGCCCGCCGGACGGCTAGGATTTCGGTCTACACCGATTGAAACGTAAGGAGAGAAGTTTTCTATCCATTTTAGTTGATCCTGATATTCTTGCCATACTTGATACCATATATGAATATGTGATCGGACTTCCGGGTCACCATCTAAAGCTGTTTCTTTAAGGAATCGCTCCCTTTCAGTTATCATGTATTATATCCTTTCATTATATAAATATTTAGATAATGTTTTTGTAAATTTGTAGGGGCAATCCCTTGCGGTTGCCCTTAAATGCAGAATGAAATAATTGACTTAGCGACAAAATGTTTATAAGCTAAAAATTTATAAGTAAATATGGTATACCATCATGGATAGGATAAGTGCGATTACAGCTTATACACGATAGGGAATCTCCGTGCCATTGAACTGGATTTTTACATAATGGACATACGATTATTTTTTGTATGTCTTTCAATGTCCTTTTGCTTCGCCCTTGACCTTTAACGATAGCCTTTTTTGCAAACTGACGTAAATTTGAAGGAACTACACCCTTTATCAACTCCGATATACCAGCGTTTGCTTGTGCATTAGCTAAACTCTTTACTACTTCAACATCATTTAAGTCAATGAGATCATCGCTAGATTCGACTATCTCGTAGTCAATTTTTCCGTACCATTCGTATTGGATAAGGAAAAGATTATGATGCGTTGTATGAAATCGTGCATAGTTGTGATCAGTTGCATATAAATGATGGAAAAGCTGTCCAAATTGGCTATCTTTAGTTTTCTTTTTTATGATGAGCTTACCTGAATCGTTTTTAAGAACCCATTTATGATACTCCCAACCATATAGCTTTTCACCAATTTCAGTTGGAGTCTCGATATAACCAGCTTTACCAACGCGCATTAACTCAGAAAGAAAAAGAGCAGGACTTTCGGTGTGTTCCAAAACGTGGCAACTTATGATGTAGTCGAAAGATTTATCAGCAAAAGGCAGATATTGGCCATCGGCGGTAATGAATGGCCTGTCCTGTATGATTTTACCCCCTCGTTGAGCGTCATCTTCAGGAAGTTTATCACATAATACGTCAGAACGAGGTTTAGGATTATGCCCGCTTCCAATTTCTAATACTAAATCACTGTCTTTAATATTCATCGCTATAATCTTATATGTCATTCCAGCGTTTGTGCTTTGGCTATCGCGTCGCACGGCTGGAATCTAGTCAAACTACCTTTTGAGCTATTATACTAATATAAGGACCAAATCTTGGAAAAAACTTACATAAGATACGACCTTGAAACGTCATTGACGCAGAGAGGTCTACTATTTTCATTCCATTAACTTTCATGAATCTTTCCAGATCAATAGGACTTGCATAATAGGCACTGTCAGAATCTCCACCTGCTATGGCTTTATCCAGATCGGGTTTTCTGTAAATGAATTTCGTTTCTTTTGAAAAACGCTTAATTAATGACAAAACAAAATTGCTCCAACCCCATTTTAATGCTTGAGACCAATTTTCCGCCCATACGTGCCTGCCTTTTTTTCCTCTGACAATGTTAATAATATCAACCATCGCCCAGAACGGTGAACACAGGTTTGGTCCCATTATCGCAAGTATTCCACCATTTTTGAGTATGCGTATCATCTCAAGAATAGCTTTCTGCGCATCCGTGACGTGTTCGATAAGCTCATTTGAGCATACCACGTCAAAGGAATTATCTCGAAAGGGCAAGTCAAGCACATCACATACCTCATATATCAGATTTTTATTTTGGAGATGAGCGGAGTCTGCAATAAAAAATGACGAAATATCAGTACCAATCACCCGATGACCATACTCACTGAGCATGTAGGACGACAGACCATTTCCGCAGCCAAGATCAAGTATCATTGAATTTGGTTTGGCATATTTATTGATGATATTAACGTAGCTTTTAAGATATTCTTTTGTATGAGCATCCAGAAGTTTTTTATAATCGCTGGAAGTCTCATAGAATCGCTTTAGTTTTTCTCTATCTTCTGATACTGTGGTTGTATTCATTTCAATTCAGCAAGTAATGGTTCGTTTTTTAATATTTCTGGATTCCAGCTTCCGCAGGAATGACAAACTTTTGTACAATGTCATTCCTGCGAAGGCAGGAATCCAGATATTAAATCGAATTATCATGTAAGTTTTCATCATTTGAAACTTGGCTGTCAGAAATCTCGCTTACTTCCTCAAGTTCAGTTTCCTCTTCATTTTCTTCTTCATCTTCATCGTCTTCAATGCTGAGATCATACTGACCCAGACCCTCTGTAAGTTCTAAAAAAACCTCATGCTTTAGCAATTCCCTCTTTTGGCGATCGAAGACAGACCTGAGCCATTTATTGAGTATTTCGTCAGTTCTTCTTTTTAGATGTTCCAATTCTGTAAGTATATCTTTTATGTATTCGTCATCTTTAGGAACTAATATCTCCACCATGCCAGAGCCAATCCATGCTTTCAAATAACGTGCTTCTTCCTCTGAACGACATTCTATAAACCTTATGCTTTTTCTTCCCAATCGGGTATAATTAATCTTCCATCCGAATAAATCTTTCTCTATCCTCATATCTCTAAGAAAAGAGTATTCTATTTCTCTTTTATCTAACACTTCTTCGGGCAAAGACAGTATTTTTTCTCTGTAAAATGCGCCAAGTCTTTTCATCACTCTACCTCTTTGTCTATTTCATTAATAACTGATTTTTTGAAGTTTTCTACATCTATGCCGTCTATGACTTTATTTCCATTCAAGCTTTTTGCTTTATTGAGCCTTGAACTAACAAGGTCAATGACTGCACGATATACTTCAAGCTGTTCCTCATCAGTGAGTCCGAGAATATCGCCCATGATGATTTTGTCGAGTTCTCTTCGATCTGATTTGACTTTATCAAGGGACACTTCGTCAATACTATTAGCATCTAAATCATCAAATATGGAGTTTATCTCAGCATCTGGATATTTTTCCGCTAACTTACGTATTAACTTTACTGCTTCTTTTGAAAAACTCTCTGGAACAAGCAACCTTTCAACGTCAATACCTTCTGTTTTCAATGCCCCTTCACCAAGATTAACACGCCCGGAGAATTCCTTTATTAACATACCTATTGTGGAAAGTAAAAAGCAAGCTAAAGGCAAAATATCTCGTTTTCTTTTAGGTTTTATTTCAAAAAGGTTATGATCAACCTGAACTCCAAACTTGTTTAATAACACAACCTGTCTGTCATTATGGATCATTGGATAGAAAATAGGCCAGGGTTGCCTGAATTCAAGGTAATACCATATACTTCTTGATTGGCAAGTTGGTCTTTGATCAAATTTCTTTGTTTCCCCTTGATTAATATGAGTCAAAACTTCCTTACTTTTTAGCTTCTTCTTATCTTTGCTTATTATGAGTATAGTTTTTTTTAGGGTATCAGGATTTACTACAACATTCCTTCCTTCTCTTGGGCTAACCATAATTTTATTCGGCATCCAGTTTCCATCTTTGTCTTTGTGCATCCAAAATTCCTTCTCTATGCCCTTTTTCTTTATCTCTTCCTCTGTCAGATAAAAGAACTCATTTGCACCTGTCGTAAATCCACGCCGAACCTTTGCAACTTCTTTTAATGGGACAAATATTCCCTTGCATTTCTCAAGGATTTTGAAGAATATGTCTGGTGCCCTGAGATATTTTCCCCATTTTGCGCCAACGTATTTATTCTCTTCAACATCAAAACCTTCACCCCAAAGCTCTTTTTGGCTTTTTGGGAATATCCTCAATTCATCATTTTCATAAAGGTCTCTGTGGGCAAGGATAGTTTTTTTGAGTTTATCTATTTCGTCTAATCTTTCAATCTGTTTTTCCCAGACGTTCTCAGCAGGCGGGATAAAATCACATAAAGGTTTCTTTAGATAGACGAACCTAACGAGATTATCATTCCGCTCGTTTTCATCACTGCATTTTTGAAGGATGATTATACAGGTGTTGATGTCTGCCTCTTCAAACCAGCGTTCCACTTTGGACTCTATAATGGCGATAATCTTATAGTTTTTTAAGAAGAACTCCTGAAATCCTTTACCGTAGTCAACGTCAAGCCATGAGTTGGAGACAATGAAACCGAAATATCCTCCATCTTTTAGGAACTTTGTACCATGAATAAAGAAATAGGCATATATGCCAGCCCTTTTGCCCATATCAGCAATCTTATTACCATTCATGTCTGATAGGACTTTTTTTATAATATTCTCTTTATACTCTTCATTCTCCGTTGATATTTCCGCAATCTTCTCTTGTCGGGTATATGGCGGGTTGCCGACTATTGCATCAAACCATCTTGGTGCGATTACGTCCCGTTCGGCAGTTCCAAGTGTTTTTGCTCTGGCTACTCTCCATTTTTCAGGGTCGAAACCGTCTTTTCCCACAAGAAGATCAAAGAAGTCTTGATGTAGGATATTTGGATAGTTCTTATCCACTCCAAGATCATTGATAGCTAAGTTAATAGTGGCAAGATGAGCGGGGAATTTTGCGATGTCCGTTCCCCAGAGCGTTTCTAATATTTTCTCATGCTCTAGTCTAGCGTTCATTATTTTTTTGTGCTGATAAGCCCTCACAAGAAAAGTTCCAGCGCCGCATGATGGATCAATGATCCTATCATCTTCGTGATGCAGACAAAATTTTAGGATTAAATCAACCACATCAGGATTGGTGAAATACTGACCCAGATTGTGCCTCTCGATGGGCGGGATAAGGCGTTCAAATATCCTTCCGATAATCTCGAATCCAAGTGTAGGAAAGTCATATCTTCTAAGTACCTTGAGGAGATCCTTTATTTCCTCTACAACTTCCTCTGAATTTGGAAAAGCAATAGTATCAATGAAATCAGCAGTGAAAATGGTCTCGTAATCTATGTTTAAGACCTGCTTAAAGTAGGTCTGAAGGAAGGCTTGAAGCGTTGCCCCTTTCGTAAGAGTTTCAGGTACTACAAGAGGGTCAAGTTCCTGTGGTCTTTTCGCTTGAAGGCAATCATAAAAAAGTATCTTATTTACAAGTAGATAAGCAGTTTGTCTTGAGGCTTTATTAAAATCCTCGTCATTTTCAGAAAAACTCCACCCTTGATCATAGAACCACTTTTTTATATTCTCATTAAACGATGAATCTTTATGATACTTGTCATAGATGATTGATCTATAGTAACCAGAAAGAACATCTATCTTTTGATGAAGTCTATAAACTAGAAATTCATCTATCGCTAATTTCGGTTCGGGTACTAGTCCAGAATGAACGGCATAAAGCTTGGTTAAGAACGATTCAAGTGCCTTTTTAGTGGGTGCGCTATATCTTGTATGCTCAATATTATCAAGGCTTTCAATATTAGAAAGGTCATATTTTTCGATAATTTGTTCTTCTTCGGGCTTTAGGGAATTGACCTTTTCTGTATTATACCAGATAAGTGTTTTGAAATTAGTGACAGCGAAGTATTTTGCTTTTCTTTGAGTTGCTTTTTTCCTTGCAGGTTCTTTTAAATCATCCTCGTTAAAGATATTGAAATATGGCTGTTTGGCTTCAATGACGCAGAGAACGTTTTTACTTCGGAGAGATTCATATATTACAGTATCAGGTCTTTTTCCATCACTACCAGAAGTTTCAACGTCAGGAGGACCCAGATCAAGGTTTTTGTCTTTGATAATATCCCTCATCCAGTGCATCAACAAAGCGACTGCGCTTTGCTCTGTCTTATGAATAGACATATCAAAAGGGTCAACGTTTTTATTTTTTTCTGTTCTCATTTTACTCCAAAAACCTCTTTTCTAAATTCATCATCCTCTTTTAGATCATTAATTACCAAATTTACGCATCTTTTAGCAATTTCGAAGGCGGAGGCTATTCTTAGTACCTTAACTTCACCAAGTCCTTTAATTTTCTGAAAATCTTCAAGCGGTTTACCAGCTAGACCTCTGATAGAACCATATTTCAAAATAAGTTCTTCGGCTATTTTTTCCGCAGATTTGCCTTTAATGCCCGAACCGATTAATATAGAAATCAATTCCGCATCAGAAAGGCTTTCAGCACCAAGTTCCAATAGTTTTCCGCCGGGATGACGCCATCTCTGTTCTTCTGAATGATTTTTATTTTTGCCCATAAAAACCTTTCTCAAATAAGTTTTTCAATTTCTTCAATGTTTTTTGCTAATCTGACGGCTTCTTTAAGAGTCTCAAGTTTATCTATGGAATCAATTTTTCGGATTTTCTCTATAAGAGCAACACCATCCATTCCAAATGTCACGCCTCCTTTCTGTGAGCCATGTACCTAATTTCTTGTCTTTCAATCCTGCGAATATTGCCATTGCCATCAGTAGATCAGCCTTTTGTTCTCTGCTTATCTCTAAACTTTCATATATGGCAGTATCAGCACTTTCTAATAATTTTTCTCCGCTAAGATAATATCTTCGTATTCGATTCCCAAGAATTCACGCAGGATTTCCTTTTTGCCAATATCTACCACTGCTTTTGCCGCTATGTCGCATTTTATCTTAACCTCGTTAGCGAAGCAAATCAGGTTCAACGTAGAGTGCAAAATCCACGTTGAACCATTGCATATATGTCGAATCTTACTTCAATACGACCAGCTTTCTCACAGCGTTAAAATCACCTGATTTGATACTATAGAAATATATCCCGCTCGGAACAAGCTCACCTGACTCATTCTTACCATCCCAGTATGCGGCTCTCTCTTTATCAAGATAGAATCCAGCCTGCTTTTGTCCAAGGTTTAATATGCGAGCAAGCTGTCCATTCCCCGTATATATTCTGATCTCTACATTAGAATCCTGTTTTAACTGGAAAGGTATCCACGTCTCTGGATTGAAGGGATTTGGGAAGTTCTGCATCAAAGCGTTACGTTCTGCTGGTATCGCCCACGATTTGAATCTGCCATCCACATTCCTTGAGTTTAACGGTATGGCATCAAATCCATAAATCTCTACACTCTTGAACTTTAGCGGTGATACATTATCAGTGATTATATCAAATTTCATCACTGCTAAAGTCTTACTAAGCAGCTTCTGTGTGCCCGCAAACGATATACGCACATTTCCGGGTTCAGCCATATTCGCCGTCAGCAGTATACCTGTATCGGTTGATACGTCAACAGCCTTGAGAACCGAACTGTCGTAAATGATACTTATGTCTCCACCTGCAAGCGCACTGGTTTTATCAACCTTTATCGGTACTACCACACTTTTACCTGAGACACCATGTATCTCATCCAGTGTGACAGTGACTGTTCTATCTTTTGCTAGAGCAAATTCTCTTATAGGAGCACCTTGCCCAGTAGACATCTGGAGAATTTTTATGACGTCGTTTGCTTTAATTTCACCATCAGCAATTACATCTGCGGCACATTTTTGCTGATCTGTTGGAGTCTTTAAGCCCACGGTAAACTGTAATGCAAGTATCGCATCCTTTGAATTTACAATACCATCTCCATTAATATCACCTTTGACGCAGGCGATCCTCACTTTTCCATTTTGGGTAGTTACAGGTATATCCTGTAAATTCGCGTCGTAAATCGACGTTTTATCGAACTGTATGGGTGATTCATCCTGATTCTTTGCATCTGCACTGACTGTAAATGTAACCTCAAACAATTCTCCACTACCGCTCTTTATGCCCGTTGCCCCTGCAAATGATATTATGATTTTTCCTAATGTAACTACATTAAAACTGATGTTCATGCTATTTGTCAGCAAAATGTTTTTAGATATAACATCCTTCGCAGTTAGGATGTTTTTATCGTAAGTTAGTGTAATGTCTCCACCTGCGATTCCAGTGGCGTCATCAATGTTTGCTGGAACAACAACATCTTTTCCAGAAACTCCAGTAACCTCCGGGATACTTAGTTTTCTGGTTTTGCCTGGTACTGTAAGGGTTATATCTGCTGTCTTTGACCTTCCAGCTAAAGTGACAGTAATAGTTTCAGTGCCAGCTTGGGTTGAAGCTGTATATGTGGCTGTATATGTGCCGTTTTTATTATCATTCGGTTTGCTTATAGTACCTTTACCTTTTGTCACTTCCATCTTAGCTTCATATCCACTCAACGCTTTTCCAGAGGTATCTTTTAATGTTGCTGTTACGACTGCTGTTGATTTGCCATCGGCAGTCAATGAAGTTGGTTCAGCTTTAACGTCAAGAGTGATGTCAATTAGGGTTATATCCACTGTTTTCGACATGCTTAATGCATTTGCGGTGACTGTTTCTACCCCGGCTTTAGTTGAGGCTGTATATGCGGCTGTATACGTGCCATTGCCATTGTCCTTCACACTGCCGATTGTACCATTACCTTTGGTTACTTTCATTTCCACTTTCTGCCCGGTTAATGCGTTACCAGAAGCATCTTTCAACGTTGCGGTCACAGTTGCTGTTGCCTTCCCATCAGAAAGCAAGGAAGTTGGGTTGGCTGTCAGATCAAAAGTTGGGGGAATTGGGGTATCGATCAATTGGGCATAAATATCCAATCCACTCGTGCTTGAATTTCTTGCGTCATCCCATGCTACTAGATAACTGGAATCAGAGCTGTTATATGCAACACATGGATATTCTTGATCGTCAATTTCTTTTGAGAAGGTAAAATTGCTCTCCTTCAACGCTCCAGAATCTAATACTCGTTGCCCGTAAATATCCTTACTAGACCCTCTATTATCAGTCCAGACCACGAGATATTCCTTACGGTAATTGTTATAGACGGCAAAAGGACCATACTGTTCATCGCTTGCAGAACAGATAGCGAAGATACTACCATCTGTAGCTCCAGCACCTGTTATAAGACGACCCTTTATGTCATGTGAAGACTCGCTCAGGCCTTCTACCCATGATACAAGGTATTCGTTTTTATTACTGCTATAGGCTATGCTAGGGATCTGATTAAAGCTTAAACTGAATGTAGAGGAGATGGCAATATCACCAATTCCTTTGAGTTCACCAGAGTTGGATATCTTTCTTCCATATATAGCAATATTGGTAGAATCAAAGAAATTTCTCTCGTCCTGCCAGACTACAAGATATTCATTGTCGGTATTATTGTAATTAATCCAAGGGTTATACTGATTTTCGTTTGCGGAACAGATGGCAAATTTATTTCCTTGAGGAGTTCCATCTTTGGATATAAACTCTCCGTATATGTCTAATGCATTTTGATCCCAATTCCCTGAATCCCAGACTACCAGATATTTATTATCTTTATTATTATATGCTATGCCTGGATATCCAGAATAAACTGCGCTAGCGATGACAAATTTGGTTCCGATCAGCTTACCTGTGTTGGATATGCGCTGTCCATGAATATCACCGGTGGGGTCATCTCCCCATATTACCATGTATTCATTGTCAACGCTGTTATATGCGATATTTATCATCCATTGATCACCTGTAGAGGTTATAATTGGAAATTCATTACCTTTTAGTTCGCCTGTCGCCAGAACTACTTGCCCATATATGTTCTTTCCAGATGTGCTTTGAGCTCTCCGATCTGACCATACCATCAAGTATTCGTTATCTTTGCTATTGTATGCGGAGCAAGGAACTCTTTGATCTCCATTCGCTGTTGAGATTGAGAAATTCTCTGTCTGGATGCTTGGTGCAAGGGAAAATCCTTGTGATTTATTTGTTTTAAGTGTTTCAAATGATGATCCTATGTTTAAATTACCAGCAGAAGGACCTTCTGCTACGATATTTATTCTGCCTTTAGAGTCAATCACTTGGTGATACTTGTCTGTTAGAGCATTGCTAATACTGGCAAAGCCTAAGACGGAAAACAATAACCCACTAATGACAATAATTGATTGTAATCTTTTTCTTAACATTTCTTACTCCTTGCATTATAAAAACTCATTTTACTTTGTTTGGTTTAATCTCACATCAAAGGTATTATTAAAATCCATGAACTTTTAATAGCTGCATAGCATTAGAAAATTACAATACTGACAGTAACTCACGTAGTTTAATACTATAAATTGCTTTAGTCTTAACATTCACCTCTTTTCGTTTCTGTCATAACGCTTTCAAGGATGTCCATACCTCTATCAGCGAGTTCCTGAGATATTACGAGAGGGGGAGCTATCCTGATGACGTTGCCGTGAAAGCCTATTGGCGCTATAAGCACAAGCCCGCGCTGATAACATTCATCAACGATCTTCTTGGTTAGGTCTGCGGATGGTTCTTTTGTTTTTTTGTCATGCACTATCTCAAGTCCTAATACTAATCCCTGACCTCTTACGTCACCCAGAATTTCGCACTTTTTCTGAATCTCTTTGAACCTGTTGAGCATGTGATCTCCGATCTTGGCAGAATTCTCTACAAGATTTTCTTTCTCTATAATGTCAATAGCAACAATTCCAGCCCTTGAGGATAGGGGATTTCCTCCGTAGGTACTGGACATGCTACCCGGCTCAAGGACATCCATTATCTTTGTCTCACCAACTAAAGCCGAAAGCGGTACACCACTGCCTATGCCTTTACCGAGACAAAGTAGGTTTGGCCTTAAATTTTCACGCTCAAGGGCAAACATATATCCTGTCCGACCGAATGATGACTGCACTTCGTCAAGGATAAACAAAACGTCGTGTTCTTTACACCAGTTTTCGAGTTTTTTCAAGTATCCCGGTGGTGGAATGATAGAACCTGCCCCGCCTTGATATGGTTCTGTTATGAGTGCGGCGATCTCGCCAGTTGACTGAGTTTCAACAGCCCAATCTAATGCCTGAAAACACCAGTAATTACATTCAGGGAAGGTCTTATCCCATGCACAGCGATAGCAATATGGAAATGGGACGTGAATAGTTCCCGGTATAGTAGGACCAAAGCCTTTCTTGACGCCCATTTTTCCACCGATGCTCATTCCACCATAAGTCCTTCCGTGGAAAGCACCGTAGAATGATATGATCTCGTAACCGCTTTTGTATCGTCGTGCTAGTTTTATAGCTCCTTCTATGGTTTCTGATCCGGTAGTCAGAATGAAGGCTTTGCCAAGGTTATCAGGAGTGATCTCAACAAGCTTTTTCGCCAGCATTGCACGCCATGGATTGACGAAATCATAGCAGTTGTAAAGCTCTTCAGCCTGCTTCTTCATCTCCTCAACGTATCTGGGATGGCAATGACCAATATTAGTTACGAGTACACCCGAAGTAAAGTCAATGAACCAATTCCCATCAACGTCCTCTATTTCTGAGCCAATTGCACGCTTCCACACAATAGGCACTTGCTCGCTCATAGAATGAGGTTCATACTTTTGAGAATACTCAAGATATTCGAGAGATTTAGGACCTGGTAACTGTGTTTTAATATTTGGAACTTTTTCCATTTCCGCCTCCATGCAAAATACAATCCTTGCTTAAGCAGTTTTGAGCTTTCAGTTAGGAAAAGCCTTGTGAATAAACGATCTGATAGCTGTAAAATCATACCTTTTCTTAAATTTGCTTAAAATTCTATTTTGTAGTAAACTTTAAAATAGGATAGTTTATCTCACCTTCTGAATACAAAATATATAAAAAACGCTAATAAAAGTATATCAAAGCTAATTTCTATTGTCAACAAAGCAAGTTCTCTACCAAGCATAAGAATCTTGTCCGCGATCTTTATCAGAGAAAAAGCACTAAAACACAAAGGCACACTAAGCATTTTTTCATTTTTTTGACTAGATGATACTGTGATTTCAATAGTTTCTCCTAACTAAAAACTAAGCAAGTTTAAGAAAGTAAGGATTTGTAATTAAATGACTTATCTAATAGGAAACACACCCCCGGACCCCTCTCAAGAGGGGAGTTTAGGTCAATTCCCCCTTTCTGAAAGTATCAAGGATGACGGATGAAGTGATTTCTTTCATCCTTCATCCTTCCGCCCTCATCCTTTAAGATCGGGGGAAGGGGGGATTTGATTAAATGAGTTATATATCTAAGTATCTCAGAATAGGGAAGTTATTTAATCACGGATCCTAAGTAAAAAACAATTTATCACGAATTACACTCTCAGGGGCAGATGCCCCCGAGACCCCAAAACAATAAAACGAATTCCACGAATGTTTTATTAGTGTAATTCGTTCCTATTGGTATCATTCGTGATTAAAAAATGTTACCTCAATTGTGAACCATTCCTGATCCTGCTTTCTTTGCGCCTTCGTGTTTTTGTGGTTAGATTTCCACGGACGAGAAGTTTATGCTTGGAAATGAAAAACTCGTATTTACAAAATAATGAGCTTTAGATATACTTTCAGATAATCAATAGTAACCATAATGCTTTAATCAATGCTTTGAAAGAGGAGAAAATATGGAATATAGCGACGTTTATATGTCATACATGGGTATGGCGCCAAAGAAGATACCGCATTGGGAACACTGGTCTTGTCCGGATGCAGAGACTTACTTAACAGGGATTGACTATTATGAGCATCCAAGACTTTGCAGGCTAAAGTTGCAGGAATTATATCCACAACTTGGGTTAGGAGTACCTGCAACAGATGATCCAAGACCACGACCAACGATGGATTTGACGGGACAAAGCTCAAGAATTGATGAACAGGGCAGACACCACGTCAGATGGGGTGACAGCGAGAGTGGCATCTGGGACTGGGGTATGTATTTCAAGACAGCGGAAGATGTATTTAACTTTTCTCCGCTTGCACAGGGTGATTTTACTAATATCCCTGTCGTTGAATCACGAGATTATTCAGACGAAGAAAAGCTGTATGAGATGTACCGCAGGGGATATCCTACCGAATGGGGAGATAAAGCGCCAGAAGGATCAACGTCATCCGCTGGCTTCTATAATACAATGTTTATGTGGCCATTGCTTACTTTTGGATGGAATTTGTTCCTTGAAACCTGCCTTGATCCTCGTTTTGAGCGGATAATGGACGAGTTTGCAGAGATTAATAGGCGTGTATTCAGGTCATTTGCCCGTCTGCCTATCAATTTTGTTGTTTGTCACGATGATATAGTGACCTCTCGTGGTCCAACGTGTTCACCAAAATGGATGCATAAATATATTTTCCCAAGATACGAAGAATTTTGGGGTATTCTCAAGGCGGCGGGTAAAGAGATAATCTTCATGGTTGACGGATGTATTGACGCCTATGCCGATGATGTATTTGCCTGCGGTGCAAGAGGCATTATTAGTGAGCCATACACCGATTATAAGGCTATAGCACGCAAGCATAAAGATTGCTTCATTGCAGGCGAAGGTGATAACCGAATACTTACCAGAAACATACCCGAAGAAATAGATACGATGGTAAACAGCATGGTTGAGACCGCGCACATGTCCGGTGGTTATATGATGTGCATCGGAAACCATATTCCTTGGAACGTAACACCAGAAGGGATTAAAAGATACCTTGATCTTTCCGCTGAATTGGCGCATAGATAATCTATCTTTACTTATAACTATTCAGGAGATTGTTTTTATGCCAGAAATGATAGTTACTCGTTTAGACCCCGTATCAGAAGAATGGGAACACAATCACGCAGAAGGAAATACCGGTACAAAAGAAGAAGGAGAGCAATGGTTGACTGATTTACATTCAGGTAAAGTTCCTGAAGGCAAATCTTGCAAATGGGATAAAGTCATTGAAGTCACTGATGAATGGATCGGGGTGCAGAATTTCAGGTTCGGTCCATACACAGGACCGCAAGCGGGCCAACTTCCACATTTAATCCAAAAAGCAAGGTTAAGTGTAAGCTTTAAGTGAGAATGAAAACGGAGAGAATTTATAAAAGGTGAATGATAAGCGGGATCAAAACGCATCATGATGATGTTTTAGTGCGCTTTGATGTTAGATATATTTACTATAACCCACAAATTATTGAACGTGGTGATTCTCGATGGTCAGTTATGCGTCACATGCTTTCACCTAATTAAGCCTTGATTTCATCCCCGACGGCAAAGGCGATCTAAAAAGCAATTTCGGACCAGAAGACATACTTCATTACGCTTATGCAGTATTCCATTCGCCAACTTATAGAGAAAGATACGAGGAATTCCTCAAGATAGATTTTCCCCGATTGCCGATAACCTCCGACCGTGAGCTATTCAAAGCCCTTGCAGACAAAGGCGCGGAATTGGTATTATTACACCTTATGGAGTCGCCTGTAATGAAAGAAATTGATAGCTTGATTCCTCAATATCCACAAATTTGTGGGTAAAGATTAGTTTTTTAAGGGTGAATCATAAGGAGTGTAGATGCAACAAAATCAGGGAATTACGTGGCGCTCTGTTCTTATAGGGGCGCTGCTGATTCCACCAAATGCGTACTGGTTACTCCAACTCGAAATGGCTTGGGGCGGTACATATCCCTCTGTACTTACGCTTCTACTCAACGCGGTTTTTAGCCTTCTTTTAGTGGTTAGCTTAAATCTGCTCGTAAAACGCTATTTTCCAAAATCTGCTTTGAGTTATGGGGAACTCTTGATCATATACATTATGCTGGCAGAAGGCATGTCTCTATGTGGATGCGACGTTGTGCAGACATTGACTCACATAGTCGTTACACCATACTGGTACGCTACGTCAGAAAATGAGTGGGCTGAAATCATTCATCCCTATCTTCCAAAATATTTTACTCTATCAGATAAAAACATTTCCAGAGGATTTTTTGAGGGGGATTCTTCTTTCTGGAATATCGAATATATCAAAGCATGGCTGACGCCTATAACCGTATGGATGGGATTTATTGTTGTATTGATTTTCACAATGTTCTGTATAAATACCATCCTGCGAAAACAATGGGTTGAGCGTGAACGTCTGGCGTATCCTATAGTACGCCTTCCTCAAGAGATGGCTAGAGGCGGCGGGGCAACAGGTATTTTCCGAAGCAAGACGATGTGGATTGGATTCGCAATTGCTGCAGGGATCAACATCATCAACGGCATAAACTATCTATATCCGGCAGTTCCATATATACCTGTAAAGCAACAATGGATATTTCAATTCACGGACAAACCATGGGACGCTATAGGCTGGATGCCTGTGGCTTTTTATCCATTTGTGTTGGGAATTGGCTTCTTAATGCCTCTTGACCTTTCTTTTTCATGCTGGTTCTTTTACCTCGTCTGGAAAGCCGAACGGGTTATTGGCAGTGCGTTGGGTGTTGGACTATCGGGATACCCGTTTTATGGTGAGCAGGCTACTGGCGTCTGGATAGGGATATTAGTTTTCACAATGTGGATTAGCAGGAATCACCTGAAGCACGTCTTATCCGCAATACGTGGAAAGGCGTCTCAGGAAGAGGATGAAAAAGAGCCAATGCCATATCGGATTGCTCTGTTGGGACTTGTAATTGGCATGGGATTGCTTATAATCCTCTGTAACCAAATGGGCATGTCAGTATGGATGGCGCTGGTATTTTTTATAGTCTATTTCGCTCTTGGTGTAACACTCACACGTATTCGTGCAGAACTGGGTCCGCCAGTGCATAACCTTTACCTTGCAGGACCTGATTATTTTATTACCCGTATCACAGGAACGAGGATGTTAGGTGCGAAAAATCTAACAGCTATGACGCTTCTATATTGGATCAATGCGGAGTCTTACCGTAGTTCCTCTATGCCTCATCAGATGGAAGGAATGAAGTTAGCTGAAGGCGGGTATTTTAATATCCGCAGATTAGTCATCGCTGTCTTAGTTGGGGCATTTATGGGCGGACTTTCGTGTTTTGTCGCAACATTGCAGTTTGGATACAGCTTAGGGTCTGACGTAAGGTTTGGCGGTCCGGCAAAATGGTTCGCAATGGGCGGTTTTGGTCGGCTTGCATGGTGGTTGTCATATCCTCAAAGCACTGATTTTCTGGGGCTAGGTGTTACTGCGTTCGGGTTCATTTTTAGTCTTGCGATGCTAGTCATGCGGATGAGATTTTTTTGGTGGCCATTTCATCCGATTGGATACGCTATTGCTTACTCGTGGGACATGAATCTTCTCTGGTTTCCAATTATGTTGAGCTTTATTACTAAAACGATAATCCTTCGGTACGGTGGATTTAGCCTGTATCGTAGGACAATACCACTTTTTTTGGGATTCATATTGGGTGAGTATATGATTGGTGGAATATGGAGTATACTGGGCATAGCGTTGGGAAGACCCATGTACGCCTTTTGGGTATAATGTTTTTTAAAATGGAATAATCACGAATTACACGAATAGAAATAAGAAAAATTTGTGGAATTCGTTAATTAGTGAGATTCGTGTTTAAAATTTTGATTATTCTCAAAAAACGATATTAGTCGTTGACACGCAAGCACTATAATTTTATCATATTAGTGAAATGTCCATTGAAGTATTGTTCAATTTGCCATCAAAGAAAGAGGAATATATGAAATCAGGAATAATCCTTGTTCCTTTGCTTTTGTTTACTTTCTTTATTTATAGTGCATTATCTTATGCACCTGATAACGTTGTGGTTATCCGTTCCGAAGGTGGATGCAAGATTGATGGCGGAAATGTCCAATCTGCAAAAGATAAAGCAAGAAAAAACGCTTTACGCAAGGCACTTGGATCAGAAGTGAATGAGATCGTCAGTTTGAGCAAATCAGAAAGCGATAACCTACTGCCAGAAATTGAATCAAATGCCAATGATTACGTATCAGGATATGACATAAAAGAGGAAGCAAACCTGAATGGAGTTATGAGAATTATCCTTGATATTCAGATTATTCCAGAGAAGCTAATCGGACAATTGTTAAATAGCGCAGGGATAGCATCTTTCCGCAACAAACCTAGAATCTTCGTGATCTTGCCAGAAGACCAAAAACCTTTGTCAACTGCTATTGAGAAAGGCTTTGTCGGTCTGGGTTTCCGAGTGATTTCAAGTAATGGGAAAGAGGAATTGAAATCCTATCTTGAGATGGGTGATACGGATAATCTCACCAAGACAGCTATGAATATCGGTGGAGAGGTTATCATAACAGGGGAATGTACTTATAACAAGATTGAGGATAAACGGCTTGGTGGTATGGTATCATGGCAGAATGAAGCATCAATAAAAGCGATAAGATGTCAGGATAAGCAGGTATTGTCAGCAGGTAATTTCAAGGGCGTGGAGTTAAGCCTCAATGAACAGACAGGCAAAAGGAAAGCATCCGAGAAGATAGCACAAGAAATATTGAAAGATTTTCCTCAAAAGATTATAAAGATATGGTCAAATGATTTGGCGCTTGGCAAGATCGTATTAAAGCCTTTCCCTGTCAATGTTGAATCGCCTTTGATTACTATTGATTCACCAGTTGATCAATCGGTGACAGGAGAAATTACTGCACGGCTTGCCGGTTCTGCAAAATATAGTCAGAATCTCGGTGAGATCAGGCTTTCGATCAACGGTTCATCTCTAGCTGTAGATAAGGACACCCACCTTACTTCTGACACAAACACGCTTTTCTTCAATCGTCAGATACCACTGAACCTCGGGGAGAATACTATATCTGTTTCCGCAATTGATCAGAATGGCAGCAGGACAGATAAAAGCATAAAAGTCATCTACGACCCATCAAAGAATACAAACAAACCTTCAGTTGAGATAAAAATCGAATATCCATTGCCGAATCAAAACATTACTGAAGAAAATATCCTCGTCACAGGTGAGGTAATTAGTTCTGTGCCGATAAGAGATCAGATTAATATAGCTGTAAACAGCAAAGAAGCAATACCATTTCGTGGCATGAAGGTAAAGCGCAATCCAGAAAAAGATAATGAGCTAGGCATCCCTATAAACAAACAAATATTCCTGACGCCGGGGCGTAACGAAATTGAGATCACTGTAATGACAGAGGATAATCAGAAATTCAAGGCAGAAATCCCTGTCGTTTATAATCCATCTTCATCAACACAATTCAGTGACAGACGGAAATTTGCAGTCATAATCGGCATAAACAGATATAAAAACTCCGGTATCGAAAGCCTAAAAGTCGCTGGTGTTGATGCAAATAGCATCTACCAGATTATAACTGACCCAAAAGGCGGTGGATTCTCAAAGGAAAATGCTAAACTGTTACTCGATGATCAGGCAACAAAAGAAAACATAACGAATGCGATTGGCGAATGGCTACCAAGTCAGGTTAAGCCGGGGGATATGGTATTGATATTCTATTCAGGTCATGGCGGTGTTGAACCAGACCCCACAGGTGAAGAACCTGATGGAAACAGCAAATATATCATTCCACAGGATACTGATCCCCAAAACCTTTTTTCAACAGCTATCCAGAATTCTAATATCACCAGAATGTTACAGAGAGTCCAATCAAATCAGATGGTTTTTCTCATAGATTGCTGTTACAGTGGTGGCGCTACCACTGGTCAGGAGATCGTAAAATCAGTTTCTCCATCATCAACCAAAGTTGAGACTGACGTTTATAACGAACTCTCTGGAAGCGGTCGAGTAATAATATCCGCAAGCCTTCCTGATCAGGTATCTTTTGAATTGCCAAAGCTGAATCACGGCATATTCACCTACAATCTGCTTGAAGGAATATCAGGAAAAGCGGATTTTAATCAGGATGGGGCAGTATCTTTGATTTCGGAGATGTACCCATATCTAAGCAAGGAAGTTTCGCAAATGGCGCATTCGCTAGGATTTCGCCAGAACCCGATGTTAAAGTGTCAGGTAGTTGGGGACATTGTATTATCAAAAGTATTAAACAAGTGAGAGACTCAATATGAATGAACGTGAAAGATTTTTGGCTACCGCAAAGTTTCAACCTGTTGATCGAACCTTTTTACTACAACCATGGACGTGGGGAAGCACGATTACCCGATGGCGTAATGAAGGTTTGCCCCAAAATGTAGACTTAGTATCTTACTTTGACACAGATCGAGAGGCATGCGTTCCTATCGCCATGCAAGGGCGATACGGACCGCATCTTCATCCACCATTGGAGCGTAAAGTGCTATCCAGTAATAATGAATACTCAATCATAAGTGATGAAGAAGGGAACGTTGTCAAGCTGTTCAACGATGACCCGATGCAGTCAATGCCTCAATGGATCGAGTATCCCATGAACGATCGTGATGATTGGGAGAATATCATTAAACCGCGCCTTGACGCAAAAATAGCAGGAAGATACCCGCAAGGCGAGGAGTGGGATAAATACGTTGATGGAGTCAGAAACAGAGATTATGCTCTTGGTATATGGACAGGATCATTTTATGGGTGGCCAAGATCGTTTATGGGAGTTGAACGAATATCAACCATGCTCTACGATGACCCTGACCTGATCCACGAGATTTGCGAACATATTGCTGATTTCGTGATTGAAATTATCTCTCCTATACTTGAAAAGATTAAGTTAGATTTTGCGTTTGTATGGGAGGATATGGGAAGTAAAAATGGTCCGCTTTGCTCACCGAGTATATACCGTGAGTTCATGTTGCCGCCATTAAAGCGACTGACACAATTACTTCGTAAAAATGGAATTGACATAATCATTGTGGATAGTGATGGAAATAACGATGTTTTGATTCCATTATGGTTGGAGGCTGGTGTGAATGGGTTACGTCCATTTGAGATTGCCTCAGATTGTGATCCGATAGCCATGCGAAAGAGATATGGCAAAGACTTAATCATTCAGGGTGGTATTGATAAGCGTGCATTGTCAAAAAGCATTGAAGATATTGACAGAGAAGTTTTATCAAAGGTTCCATGGCTTTGTATTCAGGGAGGGTATTTTCCTCAGATTGATCATCTTGTTCCGCCTGACGTTTCTCTGGAAAATTATCAGTATTACTCACAATTACTGCGAAAAGTTGTCGAAAACCCTGAAAAATATTTGCACAAAGCAAAGAAGCTAGGATTTTGGAATAATGATACGAGTTTTTCAGTTAGCAACGTTTACCAATGAAAAGAGATTCCTCGCTTTGCTCAGAATGACATTTCTGTCACCCTGAACGGAGTGAAGGGTCTTTCTAGATCATAAGTGAAAAACTCGTAACAATGACTAAAAATTGATTCTAAAAAATTGACCTATGGACTTTTTTTATGTTCGTACAATTAGTTTATTCGTGTAACTCGTGATTTTAGTATTTTACAAAAAAATAAAAGTTCCGTTACCTTTTCATCTTTTGCGGTGTCATAGCAAGTGAAAACCTTTTATATAGGGGAGAGAAAAGTGCGAACGGAAGATGGCAGCATAATTCAAAAATGCCTTAACGGAGAACCAGAAGCGTTTGGATTCCTTGTGGATAAGTATAAGGAAAGCATCTATGCGTTTGTGTATACTAAACTTCGTAATTTTCACGACGCAGAAGATGTGACACAGGAAGTCTTTATCAGGGCATACAAAAAACTCAATACCCTGAAGCGGTACGATAGTTTCCTTACTTGGCTTTACTCTATAGCTTCTAATCTCTGTAAGAACATGATCCGCTCACATTCGAGACGCCTAGATAACGAACCCATTGGAGATAAAGAATCAAGTGATCTGGACAGCTTTTCAGTAAATTCCTACCGGAACGACGCAGTTCAGGAATCAATGTATACGTTTCTTGATGAAGCGCTGGACTCTCTCCCGGATACATACCAGCAAGTTCTGACACTTCATTTTCTTGGTAACATGAGTTGCATGGAAATCGCAGAATTTACTGGCACCTCACCAAACGCTATAAAACAACGGTTATATAGAGCAAGAGCAAAGCTCAGGGAGGAAGTCCTTACGATGTTAAGCACTACATTTGAGCAGCAGAAATTGAGAGCGGGATTCACATTCAAGATTGTTGAAACTGCAAAACAGATTAGGGTTAAACCTATCCCAATAGCGAAAGGACTGCCGTTGGGCATTTCACTGGCAACGGGATTCTTAGCAATGGTTCTGAGTTTTAACCCATATTCGATCCATATTTTAAACAAAGCTTTTCCAAGTTCATCATTTCCGGGTAAGACGCAAGTGATAAAAGTTGGTGAAATGCCATTTGATGCACTCAATGCTTTAAAGGTAACTCTCGCATCTGGTTATCAATCGGGCAATGGTAGTGGCGGAGAATCGAAGCGATCTAATTCCCAAAGTACCTTTGCCCTTGCTCCGAAGGACCAGGAATACATATTTGTAAAATCATGGCCAACGGAAATATTAGGAGTTAGAGAACCTACCAGTATAGCGATAGATAACAAGGATAATTTCTATATAGCTGCTGGAATAATCTATAAATTCGACTCAAACGGTAATCCAGTGATAAAATGGGGTTCAGAAGGTTCTGGTGATGGTCAGTTTAGCAGACCTTTTGGAATAACCGTTGATAGATCAGAAAACATCTATGTAGCCGACTGGGGCAACAATCGCATCCAGAAATTTGACTCAAACGGTAATTTCCTGTTGAAATGGGGGACGGAAGGCTCAGGAGACGGGCAGTTTAATAGACTGTGTAACATAGCTGTTGGCAATTCTGGTAATGTTTATGTATCTGACACTCAAAATAACCGTATCCAAAAATTTGACTCTAATGGAAATTTTATAGCAAAATGGGGTTCAAAAGGTTCTGGCGATGGTCAGTTTAATTTCCCTACAGGGATAGCTGTTGACAATTCAGACAATATATACGTGTCTGATGAAAATAACAATCGTATCCAAAAATTCGATTCAGTAGGTAACTTTCTGGCTAGTTTTGTCGGTTTTACACAACCTAGAGGCATAATAATTGATGGTTTAGGAAATATCTATGTAACTGAAGAAAATAACCATCGAATTCAAAAAATTGACTCAAATGGAAATTTTATTTTGAAATGGGGTTCACAAGGCTCTGATGATGGGCAGTTTAATACTCCATTAGGGTTAGTAATTGATAGTTCAGGGAAAATCCATGTAGCTGATACTGAAAATCACCGTATCCAGACATTCGACTCTAATGGAAATTTCCTGAAAAAATGGGCTTATGATGCTACTTTGGACGGGCAGTTCCGTTTTCCTAGAGGTATAGGGGTTGACAGTTCAGGTAATGTTTTTGTACTTGATACTGGAAATTCCCGCATTCAGAAGTTTGATTCTGATAGTAAATTTTTAATGAAGTGGGGTGGGGCAGGTACTGCTGATGGGCAATTCAGTTGGTCCAACGGTCTGGGAGTTGACAGTTCAGGTAATGTTTATCTCGCTGATTCATGGAACAACCGGATCCAGCAGTTTGATTCAAAAGGTAACTTCGTAAGAAAATGGGGGAACTGGGGACAGGGCAATGGGCAATTCAGTGTTCCTACGGGTGTTGTAGTAGACAATTCAGGGAATATCTACGTACTTGATGCGGATAACGGTCGAATTCAGAAATTTGACTCAAAAGGCAATTTTTCAGCAAGTTGGGGGAGTCAGGGCTCTGGTGATGGGCAATTTATATTTCCCGAAGGTATAGCAATTGACAACTCAAAAAGCCTTTATGTAGCTGATAGCAATAACTTCCGAATCCAGAAATTCGATTTAAAAGGTAATTTTATAACAAAATGGGGAACTAAAGGCACCGGGGACGGTCAATTTGGCTATCCCGGTAGCATAGCAGTTGATCGATCAGGAAATGTTTACGTCTTGGATGACAAAAATAGCAATATACAAGAGTTCGATTCAGACGGCAATTTCCTGACAAAATGGGGTAGTCCAGGTTCTGGTGATAGTCAATTTAATTCTCCACATGGTATAGTGGCGGATAGTTCAGGATACATTTATGTAGCCGATTCTGGAAATAATCGCATCCAAAAATTTAAGTCATCTAACCTTGCAGTGGACCAATTGAATAAACTTCATGGAACATGGGGACGAATAAAGGGAACAGAGCTTTATCAAAACTTCCCCAACCCTTTCAACCCCGAAACGTGGATACCTTTCAGCCTTTCAAAGGCAGAGAATGTGAAAATAAAAATCTACAACTCATCAGGAAAGCTTGTCAGGACACTTGATCTTGGTATCAAAGAACCCGGGTCTTACGTAAATAGAGAAAATGCGGCATATTGGGATGGAAGAAATGAAAACGGTGAAATAGTGGCTTCAGATGCCTATTTCACTGTCATGGAAGCAGGGGAATTCAAGTCTATAAGAAAGATGGTGATGGTTAAGTAATCATTATTTTTCTATTTATTTTGTGAATCACTAGAAGGTGTTGTAAAAAGATCAGATTGTAGCATGTCGTGCATTTTCATCGCATTTGTTGCGGCGTGTCCAGAATGGCAGTTGTTGAAGAAGATGTAAAGCTCGTTTGTTACGTCGGAAAGATGCTTGATCTTCGGTATCCAATCTTTCAATTCCTTGTCAGAATAAAGGTAATTGTAGCGTTCAGCAGAATCTCCGCTGTACCACTTTTCTTTATTCCTTCCATGAAACCTGACGTAACCAAGTTTGTTTGTAGCAACCGCATCCGGGGGTATAAGACCGGGGATGTTAGGCTCATCAACGGAACAATAAGAAATATCGAGATTCTTCAAGAAATCAAACGCTGGTTTTGTAACCCATGATGTATGCCTGAACTCTGTAATTAAAGGATATTTCGGGTAAATTTCCTTGCATTGGCTTAAATAAGTTCTGTTTTCCTGAGTGTTTCTAAAGGCATTCGGAAATTGAAACAGCACACCTTTTAATTTTTGGGCTTCAACCAATGGCTGGATCGCTTCCTCAAACTGATCAAATACCGATTTGTTATCCTTTCTTTCGTGGGTCATACCGCCGTTAGCTTTCACTGTGAATTGGAAATCAGGTGGTGTATTTTTGACCATCCTCTCTAAAAGATAAGGTTTGGGGATGGCATAGTATGTGGAGTTTATCTCAACGATCTTGAAATGCTGTGCGTAGAAATTCAGCATCTCTCCGCTTTTGATATTCTCAGGATAGAAATTTCCTACCCAGTCTTTGAAGCTGTAACCCGAAGTTCCGATGTATATTATTGCCATTTCCTTATATTTCCATTCAATTTTACGAGTTTTTCAGTTAGTAGCATTTTTACGTAAGTCCAGATTCTTCGCTCTGCTCAGAATGACATTTCACGTTCCGCCGTGCAACGGAAGAATTGTCACCCTGAACGGAGTGAAGAGTCTTTCTAGGTTATAAGTGAAAAACTCGTATCAATTTAGATTTTTAAAGCTTTCCGCCCATGAATCTTAGCGTGAGAATAGTTCGTGCTTTATATTGCCCCATGTTGTTCCAAGCTTGTCAGCAGGGGAGACAGAACTCGCAAAAGTCGGGTCAAACCAACTTGGCCACCTGTCCGCCGAGGGATTGTTCGTGAGGTTGCGTTGGCTATTACCATCTGTATCCATAACGTAGATTTCATTATTCCCATCCCGATTAGAAATGAATGCAATCATTTTGCCATCAGGAGACCACGATGGACACATGTCATCCGCAGGATTATTCGTGAGTCTGCGTTGGTTATTACCATCGGCATCCATGACGTAGATTTCAGAGATCCAGTTCTCATCACGATCGGAGTAGAAGGCAATCTGCGCTTGTTGGGGTGCTTGCGCCCAGACGCTTACTGATAACAGAACACCACCCGATAGCAGAAGGCAACACAAAGCAATATGCACAAGTTTCATGTTTAGCTTCATTGCTGTTTCCTCCTTTTGTCAGAACACCCATTCTATGGGTCTTTGGCATCCCATCTCCTTGTCTTAAATATTTCGGAACAGCCCTATCACCTTACCAAGTATCATGACGTCTTTTACAATGATCGGAACCATTGATGGATTCTCCGGTTGAAGCCTTACGTGATTATCTTCCTTATAGAACCTTTTCACCGTAGCTTCATCTCCGATCAATGCTACTACGATATCGCCCTGCTCTGCTGACTGCTGCTGTCTTACAATTACATAATCATCTTCCAGGATACCGGCGCCAATCATACTATCACCTTTCACTCTCAGAGCAAAAGGTTCCTCCGCTCTAATCATATCGCTTGATATTGTAATAGTTCTCTCGATGTTTTCAGTAGCTAGTAAAGGTTCACCTGCGGCGACTCTACCCAAAACAGGGACATTGATCACTGGATCCTGAGAGTCTCGCTGAATGAAATCCAGCAGTTCAATAGCTCGTGGTTTGGTTGGGTCACGTCTGATGTAGCCCTTTTTCTCAACGGCTACCAAATGGTCATAGGCGCCTTTGGAAGACATCTTAAATTCTCTAGCAATGTCACGAACTGTAGGCGGATAGCTAACTTCTTTGATATAATTTACAATATAATCCAGAATTTTTTGTTGCCGAACCGTTAATTTTTTACGCATTATTTTTTGCCTCAACTTTCTTATGAAATACGACTCTTTAGTATTAATATACTGCACATACGTTAAGTTGTCAAGGTAAAAAACAAAGAAATTTTGCATAATTCAAAATAAATTTGACAATTTCTGAATCAAGAATAGTAATTTAGCCACGGAATAGCACGGCTAAACTTTGAAAAAGTTTAATCAAACACGGAATCTTTTTTCTGTGTTATTCCGTGGCTAAAATTTCTTACGAATATACAAATCTCCCTGCCTGGTTGGTACAAAGTTAGTCGTTATATAATCCTGCGTCTTTTTCGGCAAAGCCTTCAAATCACCATCGTAAATGACGATCTTTGTATTATGCTCCTCTGTGCTTTTGATGAGGTCATCTGTAAGTTCTTTTTCATTGAGCATAGCGCGCATCTCTCCATGCAGAAAATAATAGTGATAGGCATGTGGACGTAGAAAACCATATCCCGACCATCCATCCAATACCGCTTCGGATGTATCAGTATTTGCCATTATATATTGAATACTTGCGAGTTGGTCGTTGTTCTTTTGCGAAAATTCCGTTACCATCTGATCCAGAGGATAAATAATTATGCCAATAGATATAAGCATGAAGGCATACTTACGCTTACCGAATATAAAAGTCAGCACAGCAGATATTAAAAATGGTATCCAGACGATTAAATAGAGTGTGTTTGGCTTCAGATGAAGGAATTTCAAAACGCTATTGAGATTCGTCAATGCGGGTTTGCTCATGTTCAATAAAAAAACAAGATTTGCGATTACCAACCCTAAGATGATCCCTGCAAAAAAGAATGAGAAGATTATTCGTTTTGTTTCTGTCTGATTCAGTATAGAAATAGAATTTGTAAATGATGACCTAAAATCCCCCCTTCCCCCCTTTTCCAAAGGGGGAATTAGAGTAGATTCTTTTTCAAGGGGGAGAGTTGACTTTCCCCCTTTTGAAAGGGGGATTAAGGGGGATTTAATATCCTGTAAATACTCAACTTCGGGAGGAACCTGTTTCTCCCTTTGTTGAATAGGCTGACGAAAATCGAATTCTATACATTTCTTGACAATAAAACCTGAGTATATTGCCAATAGTGGAATAAACAACAGATAATACTGTCTGTATGGCACAGGGAGTATGAACAAACCAACCAATACGGAGATGGTGCAAAATACTGGAATAAAAATGCCCTTTGCTATTTCCTCTCTTCGGTGCATCCAAACGATGTTTATGAGCAATCCTGCAAGTCCAATCACAGGGAAGAATGGATTTTGTTGGATTATCTGCTTTATATATCCTATCGGTGAAAACCTTACTTTCCAGTGAGAATTCATTATGAAATTGCAGTTGATAAATTGCCACAACGCACCATGAGCAAAGAAAAAGATACAAGTAAATAATACAGGAATTGCTATTCCTACCAAAAAAGCAAGCGTTAGCTTTATATACGGTCTCCATGAAATACCCACACGGCGATCAATAAATGGGTATACTAATGCAATGAATATTCCCGGCAGTCCGAACATGCTCTTTTGTGTAAACATGAGCGCAGTTCCCATTGACAACCCAGAAAATAAGTGCCATTTCCATGATGTATTTTTTATGCCCTTTATCATGAAAATCATCGAAGCCAGCCAAAATATGACAGCACCAAGATCAGGTCTAACTTCAAGGGTCTTTTCGAGAAAGATCAATACGAAGCTAAGAAACAAAGCCGCAAATAATCCAGCATCAATCCCATACAACTGCCTTGCCAAAATAAAAGTAAGGTACAGGATTATTGCAGTAAATACGAGCATCAAACTTCGGGCAACAAATAGTATCTGTATATCTTCGCCTACAATTGGATAAAGCCAGGATAGGATGAAATGCAGAAACGGGGTGTGATGATCGAAATAATCACGGTACGGTATTTCTCCGTGATATATCTGAAGTGCGCCATGAAGGTGCTGGAATTCGTCAGGGTCGAAGTACCTGACCTGCAAAAGAGGGATTCTCAGAAAAAATGCAATTAATATGAAAACTAGAATAACTACTCTATACGGACGAAAAAACTCTTTGATATGGTGTTTCTTTGGTATTAAGTGTGTGAATGAAAATTGCATATCTGTTTTAACCATAGTTTTTGGCATGGTGGTTCATAATTAAGGCAACACTTTCAAAATCGGGAATTTAGCCACGGAATAACACGGAAATAACTTTTAACCTTTAACTTTTTAACCTTTAACCCATTATCAGTTATAGTTTCTTGCCGAAATTATTTTGAACAACATCAATGTCTTGATAGTCAACCTTACCATCCCGATTGACATCTGGATTATAACCCGTTTTGGGAATGTCTTTTCCAAAGTATGCACCGACAATAACAAAGTCAAGGATGTTGACGATCCCATCTCTGTTGACGTCATACCGATTAGCCATCGGGTTTATAGTGATTTTGATAGTCGCTGAAAGGCTATCAAGTTTTCCATCGTTAGCTATAAACGTAAAACTATCATCACCCCCAAAACCAAATTTTGGCTCATAAGTCAATTCCGGTGGTGCGCCGCTTAAAGTGCCATTTGATGGTTGAGCAGTAACTCTGAATGTGATAGCGTCTTTTTCAAGGTCACTGCCAGAAAGTGTAATCTTAACGGGAACGTTCTCGTCAGTCGTGACGAATTGTTCATTTGCAGCAGGCGGGTCATTGACAGGCTTCACCATGATACTCACATTTTCGGGCTTGCTGTCCAAGATGCCGTCATTTGCTATGAATGTGAAACTGTCACTACCATTGAAATTCTCTTTTGGCTTGTAAGTAACCTCTGGCAGATTCAGTTCCAGAGTGCCATTTGATGGTTGAGCGATTATCTTGAAAGTAAGCTTATCGTCCTCTGGATCAGTTCCTGTCAGGGTGATTTTAACTGTTGTGTCTTCATCTATCATTACAGACTGTGCAACTCCCACAGGCGGGTCATTAATGGGCTTCACAGTAATACTCACCTTTGCAGGACTACTTTCGAGCTTTCCATCATTTGCGGTGAATGTGAAACTGTCGTTACCATTGGATTCTGAATTTGGTGTATAAGTCACTATCGGTGGAGTTCCGTTCAGGGTGCCATTCAAGGGTTGGTTAGCGATCTTAAAAGTGAGTTTATCATTTTCCGGGTCAGAAGCGGTCAAGGTAATCTTTAGAGGAGTATCCTCATCCGTTGATACAGATTGAGTATTCGGAGTCGGTGCGCTGTTTACAGATTTCACTATTATACTTACAGTTCCCACATTACTGTCTGCTTCACCGTCGTTGGCGATAAAAGTGAAACTATCGTTTCCATTGAAGTTTAGTTTTGGCGTATAAAGAAAATCTGGTGATGTACCCTCCAGAGTGCCGTTTGCTGGCTGACTGACGATCTTAAATGTAAGCGGGTCATTGTTAGGGTCAGTACCTGTAAGGGTTATCTTGGTAGGTATATCTTCATCTGTTGAGACAGAAATCAAACTTACGAACGGAGATTGATTGACTTTATTAACTTTTATCGAAACTGTTGCAGGCTGACTGTCCAGCAATCTGTCATTTGCTACGAAGGTAAAACTATCATCGCCGAAGAATCCGTCATTTGGTCTATATTTCAGGTTTGGAGGATCCCCGATAAGAAATCCATGCGATGGACTGGCGACAATCCTGTAAGTAAGTGGATCGGACTCTATATCACTACCGGTCAAAACAATGTCAGCAGTGGTATCTTGATTTGTAGTGACTGACTGAGGGTTTGCTGTTGGGAGGTCGTTGACTGGATCAACTGTAATCTTGATAGTCGCAGTATTACTATCAAGGAAGCCATCGCTGATATTGAACGTGAAGCTGTCTTCTCCAAAGAAATTGGGGTTCGGGGTGTAGTTTAATTCTGGTGCTGTACCATCAAGTGTTCCATTTGTTGGATTGTTCAGAAGCTTGAAGGTAAGCACTTCGCTGTCTACATCACTCCCGGCTAATGTGATTTTAATAGGAGTATCTTCTGGGGTCTTGACAGTCTGAGGATTGGCAATCGGTGGGTCATTGACAGACTCTATCGTGATGGTCACAGTGGCAGTATTACTCTCATCAGTGGCATCCTTCGCCGTGTAAGTGAAACTATCAGTGCCGTTGTAGTCTTTATCCGGTACGTAGATCACCTGCTGGGCTGATATGAATTGCATTTTGCCATGTTTGGTAAAGTCAATAATTTTGAATGTAAGCGGGTCATTTTCTACATCGGTTACAGACAAATTGATTTTTGCTGAAGTATCCTCTTTTGTTGTAGCAGACGTAGAGGTCGCAACAGGTGCATCATTGACTGAATTAACTGTGAAGGAAAACGTTGCGGGCTGACTGGTAGAAACCCCATCATTAGCTGTAAAAGTGAAACTGTCTGTACCGAAGAAGTTTGGCTTAGGGGTATAAGTCAAATTCGGCGGTGCGCCTGAAAGAGTTCCATTTGAAGGCTGAGAAACAATGCTAAAAGTTATTGAGCCGTTTTCGGGATCACTGCCGGTTAGTATGAGTTGAACAGGATTATCTTCGTCAACTTTTGCGGTTCCTGAATTGGCTGTTGGAGGATCATTGATCATTTTTATTGTTATATTAACTGTGGCAATTGCACTATCGAGAGCGCCGTCATTAGCAACAAAGGTGAAGCTGTCTGTACCGCTGAATTCAGCTTTTGGAGTATAGGTGAACTTAGGGGAGTCGCCGGTTAATACTCCATTTTTTGGCTGATCAACAATTTTAAACGTCAGTGGATCTTTTTCTATGTCGTTACCTGTCAGAGTAATATCTAACGGCGTATCCTCATCTGTTTCAAGCGAAATTGAATTTGCAGTGGGGAGATCATTGACAGCGCTAACAGATATTTGAATACTTGCGGACTTGCTTTCAACACGTCCGTCACTGACGACAAACGCAAAACTATCGCTACCAGAGAATTCAGGATTTGGCGTATAGGTCATGTTGGGCGGTGATCCAGTCAGAGAGCCGTATGTTGGCTGGCTTGTTATCCTGAAAGAGATCACGTCTCCATCAGGGTCTCTACCTGTCAGTATAAATTGAATTGGTGTATCCTCAAAGGTAGCGATAAATTTAGGATTTGCGGTTGGCGGGGTGTTGCCTGCTGACCTTGCGTATAATTTAATACATTGGTCACCGGAGTCTGCTACGTATACGTTTCCAGAAATATCTATTGCCATGCCGTTTGGGTAACGAAGCAAAGCCATTGGATCGCCTTCTGATCCTAACTTTGCGATGAAATTTCCGTTTGAATCAAATTTCTGGATACGATGATTGTAATCAGATACATAGACGTTTCCATTAGGGTCAGTTGCTATGCACCATGGAGTCATGAACTGTGAGTCTCCGGATCCCGCACCTCCCCATTTTTTCAAGAATATGCCATCTGAATTGAACTTTTGTAAGCGATAGTTATTCGTATCAGCGACGTAGACGTTCCCAAATTGGTCAGTTGCCACACCCCTTGGAGAATCAAATTCGCCATCTCTGCCTCCTAACGCACCCCATTTCAAGATGAAATTTCCGTTTGAATCGAACTTCTGGATACGGTTATTGAACCAGTCGGCTACATAAACGTTACCGTTTACATCCACTGCTATGCCAAACGGGGACATGAATTGCCCATCCAGACTGCCCATAGCGCCCCATTTTTTCAAGAAAGCTCCTGATGAGTCAAACTTCTGGATTCGGTTATTTCCCAGATCAGTTACGTAAATGCTTCCTGAGTTGCGATCTATTGCAATACCAGAGGGATAAATAAATAAGCCATCAGCAGAACCGCGCCCACCCCATTTCATCAAATAGTTTCCACCGGGATTAAGTTTTTGAATACGGTGATTATTCGTATCAGCGACGTATATATTTCCGAAATTATCCAGAACGACTCCTTTAGGTGATAGGAATTGTCCATCTCCAGACCCGGCTATCCCCCATTTTGCCAGAAATAGTCCTGATGAATCAAGCACCTGAATACGATTATTACCCCAATCTGCAACGCATATATCGTCTGACGGTGATATGTCTATACCACGAGGAGTGAGGAATTGCCCGTCTCCACTGCCAGCGTTGTCTCCATATTTCTCGATGAATTTGCCTTCTGAATCGAATTTCTGGACACGGTTCTTGCGGAATCCACTAGGAAGGCTTGTGTCATTGCTCCCATCTGTTACATAGATATTTCCAGAACTGTCAACTGCTATGCTTCTAGGATATAGGAACTCCCCATCATTGAATCCTAATTTTCCCAGTTTCTTGAGGAATGTTCCATTTGAGTTGAACTTTTGAACACGGCCGTTTTGCACATCGGCAACATAGACGTTTCCTGATGAGTCAACTGCTATCCCTTCAGGAAACTTGAATTGTCCATCTTCACTACCATTTGTTCCCCATGAGGTAATAAAGTTTCCATTCGAGTCTAATTTTTGTATGCGGTTGTTATCTGTGTCAGAAACGTATATATTCCCAGCATTATCAACTGTTATACTATTGGGTCGGGTAAACTCTCCGTTTCCGACGCCTTTTTTGCCCCATTTTGCCAGAAACGCGCCGCTTGAGCTAAATTTTTGAATTCGGTTGTTATCTGTATCAGCTACGTATATGTCACCGAACTTATCAACTGCTATGCCACGAGGGGAGTAAAGGTTTCCGTTGCCAGTACCCCACGCTCCCCATGATGATAAAAGGTCGCCATATTTGTTGAATTTTTGAACTCGATTGTTATTTGTGTCTACTACATATATAAATCCAGAGCTATCTACTGCTAGATCGTATGGACCGTCTAGTCCCGGGCCCTCTGGATAGGCGTTTAAGAATACGTACCTGTCCTGCGCCTCTGAAACTAGAGGATATATTAGAGTAAGCAACATTGAAACTATGATAACCAGTGCTGAAAAACTACCTTTCATCTTCGCTCCTTTTGCGAGGCGATTAACCCCAAGCCTTATAATAGAAATTTATATTAGCCACTGATATAAACGAATAAAGAAAATATAAAACCATGATGTTTTCGTAGTGGGGTGTATTGCAATATGCCCTATGTATCCATACTTTTTACGCATATATTAATCTTCCTTTCGGTACGGGAATAGGACGATTAAGTTCCTCAGCGGTCTCGATCCATTCTTGAACTATTATCTCCACATTTGTAAGTGCTTCCTGATAAGTTGATCCATCTGCAGCGCATCCCGGCAATTCTGGAACTTCTGCGATAAATGCTTCATCTTCATCACTCCAATAAATAATCACTTCATACTTCATGATCTTTCTTTCCTCCAAGTCCATATTGCAAAATAACATTGCGAACTTGCTTAACCTGATAGGGTTTGGCCTTAGCCCCTTTGGGCTGAAGATTAAGAATTTCTTCAACACCATCTTTTGTAAAAATATGATGGCTTCCATGAATGCGTTCGTCAAACCCCAAGTAATGTAATAATCTACATAATCCATCAAATGGTATATCTGTATCGGATATACCGCGCAATATTTTGATTAAAAGTTTTTCATATTTGTTCATTACTTATTCGCAAATTTCACCGAAATGTTGTTTCACGATATTAAGGTCAAGAATATCTACTACACCATCTTTAAATTCCTCACGCTCTAAATAGCTCTCCCATCCTCTTGCCTAAGAAACGACCGGCAAGAACAAGGCTTACTATTAACAATACCATTCCTAACATTCCCATTGCGCTGGCGATGTAAGGCCCGTCCCCGACTCTGCCGAATACGTAATAGATGGCTTTCGTTATTGGGAAGTACTCTTTCTTCATTGCAAGGATCAGGCTACTACTCACCTCTAGCATGGCAAATGCGAATGATAGTATTCCACCAGCGACCAGATTAGCGATGATCAATGGAAAAGTTATTTTCCGCATGGTTTTTAAGGGTGTTGCACCAAGACTTTGTGATGCTTCTTCCAATGTCATACTTGTCTGCTGGAAACCAGCATAAGCAGACCTTACCATATATGGCAGTCGGCGGACAGAATAAATTACGATAAGCAGGATAGTTGGATTCTCCCTTGGGTCAAGAAAACCACCGGAAAAACAGGCAACGTATCCAAAAGCAAGTACAAGTCCGGGCAAAGCCAAAGGTAACATCGCCATGAGATCGAGAACGTCTTTACCGGGTATCCGCTTTCGTGCCAGAATGTATGCGATTAATATTCCTAAAACAAGATCAAATATAGTGCTAATTATGCTGTAAATAAGGCTGTTCTTTATACTTGGCAAAGTTAGCTCATGGGATTTTATTTCACGATAATGGTCTAGCGTGTAAGATTCTGGCAGTATCGTGCTAGACCAATTCTGTGTTATAGAGAGCAATATGACACTGATGTGCGGAAGTACCGATATCGCTATTATGCCAATGATGAAGACGTATATTAGTATCATACCAACTTTGCCGACTGAACGCTCTCGTATGTCAACGTGTCCCCTTGACATCATTTCATAACGCTTACTGCCCATGAAACGTTTAGATAAATAGAAGAATATCAGCGTAAGAAGTATGACGACTACTACCAGAGAGTACCCCATCGGGTTAGCCCTTATATCAGATACCATGTTAAATATCTGTATGGGTATGACTTTCCTGTATTCAAAGATCAAAGGTGTTCCAAGGTCTGTAAATGCCCATATAAAAACAACAGACGCACCTGCAAAATACCCCGGAACCATGAGCGGTAAGGTTATGGTACGGAACAGCCTGAGCTTGTTTGCACCCATATTTTCCGCTGCCTCTTCGAGACTTGGGTCCACATTAGACATTGCGGCGGCTATGTTCAGATACATTATGGGATACAGGTGAAGCACCTCAAGCAATACGACTCCCCAAAACCCGCTACCAAACCAGTCAATAGAGTTTTGGGGTGTAATTATGCCTAGCTTCATCAGGATCATGTTTATGCTTCCCATCCTGCTGAAAAGCTGTCTCATACCAATAGCACCGACGAATGGCGGCATTACCATCGGTACAAGTATCAGTCCTTGAAGCAGAGACCTACCGGGGAAGTTGTATCTTACAAGACAATAGGCTAAGGGCAATGTAAGCAAGGTTGTTAGTAGAGTGACTACAGTACCGAGGATTATGCTGTTGATTATGCTTTCACGCTGGACAGGATTAGTCACCATCAGTTTGAAGAATCCAAATGAAAGCTTGCCTTTTGAGTATACGTTCAGTTTGCCTTCTTCGCTTTTTATAACGTAAGCCTGACCCTCATCGTATATCTCCCATTTATTTCCTGCTGTATCAGGTACAATGGTAATACTTTGAGAAACCTGATAACCGTTATCGCCAAACTCTTGAGTAAGGCGTTCTGAAAAGATACTGTTGTCGAGATCGCTTTGAAGCCCTGTGCCAACGCTGAATAACAGGGATTCACTGAGGTAAAACGCCTGCGAGAATGCGTAAACGAGTGGATAGACGAGAAAGAGAATGAAAAAAACGGCTAGTATAAATAGAAAAAACAGCGTTATTGGTGTGAGGTCGTATTTTCTTAAAAATGAATTGATTTGCACTGAGAAATCTCCTAATAATAGTCGCTCAATTTATAACGATGATTCCTAATTATTTTTAAACTTCATAAGATGCAAGTTTGACAGCATCCAGAACAGCCATAGTGGGCAAGATATTGCGCCCTGACGTAATTGGCTCTCTTTTATTTTGGATAGAATTTACGAACTCATGCATCTGACGGGTGAATGTATCCTCGCTGTTGTCTAGTTCGATGCTTTCTTTATTTACCGTCAGTTTACCGTCCTCTATGAGCAATGTGCCTTCCGTACCTATAAACAGGGCGTTGAAGCGATAGATGTGTGAGTTCATAGAGAACGCCATAGTTGCAATCCCGCCTTTGGTAAGTTCGAGATCAATAACGCCATCGCTTTCTGCATCTGCTATATTCGTATAGGATCGAAGGATGCTATGCACTTTGCTAGGTGTATCGTTCATCAGCCAAAGGATCATGTCTACGTCATGGCTACTGAATAAAGGCACGTATAATCCACCGCATTTTTCCGAAGAGTACCGCCATTCAGTGGAAAGGTTCTCTACAAAAAATGCACGCTGGTGAATACACTGCTGAATTTTGCCCAATCTGCCTGTATCTATCACTTTTTTAGCTGTCCAGACTTCTGGACGGAATCTTGTGGATTGTCCCACCATCAAAATAACACCTGCCTTTTCAGCAGAATCCACCATTCTTTCAGCTTCGGAGAGATTCAGCGCCATCGGCTTCTCTACGAGTATATGCTTTCCTGCTTGAGCGCACTGTATTGAAATGGGACAGTGCAGATGGTGTGGAAGAGGTAATACAACTGCGTCTACTGACTCATCATCCAATAATTCTTCCAAAGTAGTGTATGCTTTTGCACCATATCTATCTGCTACGGAACGTGATTTTTCCTCGACAACGTCTGTTACGGCAACCAATTCTGCATCTGAAACTTTTGCTATTGCTTGCAGGTGTGCTTCTGCGATCTGACCGCATCCTATAACTGCTATACCGATTTTTTTCATTATTCTGTCCCCATATTAGTATAGTTAATTACATTTTATCTTTGTGCATAACATTAGTAATATTTTAGTTTTTGGAAAATGTACAAGTTGCCTGCAATATTATAAGATATAAATGCGATGCTGTAAATAGATCAGGCATGAGAAGTATCAATTTCAAAATTTAATAACAACCCAATAACTTTGGATAAATACAACACCGTCATATAAGAAAGTTTGACTTATTCACCTTATATGGTTATAATATACCAAGATGGTATAAGCTTAAACCTAGATTTCGTCCAATGAAACAAGGTTTTGGAGATATACACTGAGATTTAGCTTTGTTGTTTTTGACCTTGTTGTTTTTATGTTTTTCTGATAATCTATTTTTTGCCATTGTTGATTCTTTTTTTAGCTAAAGGGGGATTAAATGATATGAGAAACATGATGGAGGTGAAATTTTGACTGCCATCGGTATATGGATTGCGGCAGCACTTACTCTGTGTATATATAGCTTTTTGTATAAAGACAACCCGTTCTTTAAGTTTGCAGAGCATCTATTCGTTGGAGTGTCCGCTGGCTATCTACTTACAATCATGTTTCATGATAACTTTGTCCCTTATATATACGATCCCCTGAAATCTGTGTTTACAGAAGGAAAATATATTGAGCTTTTAGTCCTTATACCTACGGTTCTAGGGTGCATGATGTTTAGCCAATTTGTTCCAAAGTATGGCTGGATGGTGCGATGGCCATTTGCTTTCATGGTAGGCTACTACGCAGGCGCAAGCATAACTCCCAGTATACAGGCTGACGTTTTCGAGCAGATACGTGGGACAGCGGAACCTTTCGGAAATTTTGACAGCGTTTTGGGAATTATTAATTCTGTTTTGATCGTTATAGGTGTAATATGCACGCTGATGTATTTCTTCTTCTCTAAAGAACATAAAGGTTTCACTGGCGGTATCTCGGAAATCGGCGTCATATTCCTGATGATAGGCTTTGGCGCCGCATTTGGTTATACGGTTATGTCCCGTATTTCGCTTTTAATCGGCAGAATTGATTTCCTTCTCAATCTGCCTTTGATCAACTCGATTTTACCAAAATGATAACAAATAATTTTAAAGATACAGCAATCGAAGTAATAAATCTAACAAAACGTTTCGGTAAATTTACTGCTGTTGATTCCATAAACTTCAAGGTCAGGCAAGGAGAGATTTTCGGGTTCCTCGGTCCCAATGGAGCCGGAAAATCTACGACTATCAGGATGCTGTGCGGTATACTAAAGCCAACTGAAGGAACCGGCACTGTGGCAGAATACGATGTAACAAAAAACTCAGAGGAGATAAGAAAACGCATTGGATATATGTCACAAAAGTTCTCACTTTACGAGGATTTAACAGTTGAAGAAAACATTGACTTCTTTGGTGGAATCTACGGATTGAGCAAAAATGAATGTAAAGAGCGAAAACCTCAAGTGCTTGAAATGGCGGGTCTAACAGGGCGCGAAAAAAGTCTTGTAGTTCAATTATCGGGCGGATGGAAACAGCGATTGTCGCTTGGATGTGCGATCATACATCGTCCAAAGATACTTTTTCTTGATGAGCCAACGTCCGGCGTTGACCCTATCTCGCGCAGGAATTTTTGGGATCTGATATACCAACTAGCTGGCGAAGGTGCAACGGTACTTGTGACAACTCATTACATGGACGAAGCCGAGTATTGCGACAGGCTTTGCATGATCTATCGTGGAAAGCTGATAGCTCTTGGGACACCTCTTGAACTTAAATCTCTGCATAACGGTGATTTGCTGGAGATAGAATGTAACCCGCTAATGGAAGGTCTTGAAGCGTTAGTAAATTTGCCTTATATACATGACGTCGCTCTATTTGGCGCCGCTCTCCACTTAACCGTGACCGATGCTCAAGAATCTATACCTTTGATTGAATCCGAATTGAAGAAAAGAAATATCCAAGCGCTTAGGATTGAAAAAATTGATCCGACCCTTGAAGATATTTTCGTCTCGTTGATTGAATCAGAAGAAAGATCGAGAATTTAAGCACGGATTAACATGGATTAACATTCGAAATACTAGATACAGGATTCAAGATACAGGATGACAAAAATATCATTATGTATCCAGCATCTAGTGGTTCACCAAATTAATTATTTAACTTATGAATCTCAAAAGTAGGTTGGGTTGAGGAACGAAACCCAACATAATATTATCGAAGTTGGGTCTCATGCTTCGACCCAACCTACGATCATATTTTTATAAGACGAAAAATTAATTTGGTTGACCACTAGCATCCAGTATCTTTTTACCATTATCCTTGAAAATCCTTGCGTATCAGTGGTTAATATATATTTATCCTTATGAAAAGTCGAATATTATCAGTATCATATAAAGAATTCATCGAGATCCACAGGGACCCCAGAACCTTGTTTATGGTACTTGCCCTGCCTACTGTTATGTTGCTTATATATGGTTACGCAATAAATCTTGACATTAAGTCAATCAAAACCGTAGTATATGATCTGGACAAAGGCAAGCAAAGCAGAGATCTAATTGGGGAGTTCATAAACTCCGGATACTTCAAGATCGTTAAATATGTGGATAAATACGACGATATTGATAGACAACTGGATAGCGGTAAAGCAAAGGTTGCACTGTGTATTCCTACTGATTTTTCACGCAGGCTTGCTCATAGTCAGACTGCCACACTGCAAACTATTGTAGATGGCTCAGATTCAAGCAGTGCTACTGTATCCATTGCCTATATTAATCAAATCGTCCAGCAATATTCACTTGGGAAAGCAATCTCAGCTATCCAGTCAAAGGGAGTGAAACTACGGCAAGGCTTGCCCGCCATAGACATTCAGAACCGTATTTGGTATAATCCTGAACTGAAAAGCGTCAACTTTGTAGTGCCGGGCATGCTGGCAATGATCATAATGATGTTAGGCTCTATATTGACCGCATTATCCGTTGTAGGCGAAAAGGAAAATGGCACTTTTGAAAAGCTGATCATAACTCCTATACGCTCCTATGAGTTAGTAATCGGGAAGATAATGCCGTTTGTAATATTGTCTTTTGCTGATGTCATATTTTGCCTGCTGGTTGGAAAACTGTGGTTCAAAGTTCCGCTTAAAGGTAGTATACCACTTCTGCTTTCTCTGTCTACGTTATTTCTTTTCAGTACAATAGGCTTGGGCTTGCTTATTTCCTCTGTGGCAAAGACGCAAAGAGTAGCAATGATGGCAGCGATGTTGACGTCAATGTTACCAACATTTCTGTTGTCAGGATTCGTTTTTCCTATCGAGAGCATGCCAAAAGTAGTTCAATGGATAACATATCTGATTCCAGCAAGATATTATCTTGAGATACTACGAGGGATACTTTTGAAAGGGGTTGGTATTAAAGTCTTGATGTTTAATGCAGTATGTCTGTTGATCTATAGTTTATTTATGATCCTTGTTAGTGCTTCGAGATTCAAGAAAAAATTAGCGTAATCAATCGGGTAATCTAATAAGATGAATTGACACACCCCCGGACCCCTCTCAAGAGGGGGGGTTGAGTGAATTCCCTCTTGAGAGGGGTCGGGGGTGTGTTAAGATGATATATGTTGGAGTCTAGTTTCAGACTCAGGAGTTGTTGGATGGCGCGTTCACGAAAATTTGTAGTAATTCCGATTATTATTGTGCTTTTGATAGTTATTGCTATAATTCTAGCCCTGCGTAATGGTTCTAATAATAAAGACAGCATATCAGCCTCAGGCAATATCGAGGCAACAGAGGTGGAAGTTAGCTCACAGGTGCCCGGGCAGATTACCGCTTTGCTCGTAGATGAAGGTGATTCCGTTAAACAGGGGCAAGTCATCGCTGAGATCGATCACTCAAAGCTTGATATTCAACTCCAACAAGCACAGGCGAACCTAGACGCAACAGAGACACGTCTGGAACAGGCAAAGCTTGTTGCAAAATTAACAGATACTCAGACGAAAACACAGATACAACAAGCAAAGGCTATGGTAGATACTGCTTCCAGCCATCTGTCACAGGCTCAGATCGGTTACGATCTTCAAGGGACAGTGACTAGCACTCAGATTCAGCAGGCAGAATCCGCTATGTCTCAGGCTTCTGCAAGACTTGAACAATCAAAGGAGCTTTACGAACTTCAACAGTCGCAGTCCAAAAGCCAGATTGATCAATCTGAAGCGGCTTTGAAGCTTACAACAGCGAGACTTACAGTCGCACAAATCGGTGCAAGAGATCAGGAAATCAAAGTAGCAGAAAATATGGTTACTCAAGCTAAATCCAACTTTGATAATGCGAAACTAAATATTGATCGTATGCAAAATTTGTTCTCTGAAGGCGCTATATCGAAACAACAGCTTGATCTTGCTCAACTACAGTTTGACGTTGCTCAATCTCAGTATAAGTCGTCTCAAGAGCAATTAAGCCTTGTAAAAGAGGGCGCAAGGAAGGAGGACAGAGAGGCATTGCAGGCACAAGTTGATCAGGCAAACGCCGCGCTTCAACTGGCAAAATCAGCGCAGATCCAGAACGATGTGAGGGGAAATGACGTTGAACTCGCAAAAAATGCAGTCAAACAAGCAGAATCCGCTCTTACTATGGCAAAAGCAAACGCACTGCAAGGCAACTTGCGCAAAGAGGACATAACAGCCGCACAGTCAAGTGTGTTGCAGGCAAAAGCGGCGCTGGAGTTAGCGGAAGCCAATACGCTTCAGTCAAAGATACAGGATCAGAACGTACTTCTTGCAGATACACAGGCAAAAGCCGCCCGTAATACTGTTGAACTTCTGCAAAGCCAGATCAACGATGCAACAATAAAATCACCTATCTCAGGTATAGTCACCAATAAAGTCGTTGAAACAGGAGAATTGGTTGCATCCGGAATGCCTATCTTCGTGATCGCTGATCTCAGAAAAGTCCACCTTACTATTTACGTCTCGGAAGCGATGCTCGGCCACGTGAAGTTGAGTAAGGAAGCAGACGTGAAAGTTGATTCCTTCCCTGACAGAGCATTCAAAGGTAAAGTCACATATATCTCACCAGATGCGGAATTCACACCAAAGAATATCCAGACAAAAGAGGAACGCCTCAAGCTGGTATATGGCGTCAAGATAGAGATAGAAAATCCTGACAATTCACTCAAGTCAGGTATGCCGGCAGATGCGATTCTTGGAATATAGAAATAATTAGCCACTGATTAGCATAGATTTTCACAGATATGGTCACGCAATTTTATTCAAGAAAATGAAAATTCTCGTATTTTGTCATCTCAACGAAAGCTAGAATTCAGAGGAGTTGCATAAAAACTGGATTTCCGCTTTCGCTGGAATGACACGCCAAAAAGGTTAGACAGTTATGATCTGGACACTCCGCAAAAAAATCTTTTTTGGATATAGTATCGTTCTCATTTTGATGATCGTAGTTTTTGTATGGTCGTTTGTAAGTTTACTTGGTTTGGGGCGAGGTATATTGAAGAATAACTATGTTAGCATTCTTGCCGCTGATAATATGTCAGCCGCTATTGAGCGGCAGAATGATGCGATTTTTTTAGTGATCCTCGGCTATGTTGATGAAGGTTTGAAACAGTTTAAGGACAATGAAAAGCTGTTTTTGCAATGGTCTGCACGAGAGAAAGATTACATTACAGAAGTAGGTGAAAGCGATACTGCCAAAGACATTGACATGAAATATTCATTATATCTGGCTCAATTCTCAATGCTAAATAATCTCTACCAGATTGACCGCCAAAAATCAACCAATTTCTATCATGAAACAATGCTTCTATCATTCCAATCAGTTCGAGATTCATGCACCAAATTACGTGAGATCAACCAGAATGCTTTGTTTAAGGTCACAGATCAAGCACAATTCGTTACTACGAGGACTGTTTGGTTTATGATTGTCATTACTATTGCGGCTACTGGAATAGGACTTGGGTTAAGTTTGATACTGTCTAATCTCTTTGTTAAACAGCGTATTGAACATGAACTATCCGCTGCTGCTAAGATACAGGTTCGTTTGATACCACGGGAAATTCCACAACTACCAGCATTTAAGATCGCAGCAAGAAATATACCATCAGAAGTTGTAGGTGGGGATTTTTATGATTTCATATCTCTTGCGGATTCTCATCTAGGTATAGTTATTGCTGATGTGTCCGGAAAAGGTATACCTTCGGCACTCCTGATGGCATCTACAAGGGCAAGCCTTAGAGCATATCTGGAAGACCCGCACACTGTGAAAGAAACTATCGCAAGACTTAACCATGTGTTATACAGAGATATAGAGGCAGATCAATTTGTCACACTCTTCTATGGAACACTTGATACTCAAAATGGAACATTCATTTATACTAATGCTGGACATAACCCGCCAATCCTATTCCGAAATAATGAAACAAGTTTACTGGATAAAGGTGGTATGATTCTAGGGATCTTGCCAGAATCCAAGTACGAAGAGGAAGAGATTCAATTAATGAACTCGTAGTGAGTAAATGATAAAAATGTGCTATAATAAAGGGAAGATGATATGTTATCAACTGCCCTTTATCAGAAAGGTGGCACATTTAATATGGAAACAGAAACTAATGAGAAAAAACTAAA